>ENA-OQHF01000962-OQHF01000962.1-human-gut-metagenome-genome-assembly--contig:-NODE-962-length-16494-cov-3.937435_pt1 | contig 16494 bp, 22 predicted proteins | sample MGYA00242559_ERZ504709 | MGnify/ENA primary metagenome ERZ504709 (study PRJEB26092, sample SAMD00036203) | human gut metagenome | host: Homo sapiens | study: EMG produced TPA metagenomics assembly of... | reverse complement strand
ATTTCGTTATTGATGTTTCTGTACATCTTATTATTTATTGTACTGTTGCCTTTAATATATATAGGTTATAGTCGATATGGGTTAAAGAAGAAATAGTATTACGAACGTCTGATAAAGCTATTGAAACTTTCGGCTGTTACTGCAGAAATTTTATGATCCGGATAAAAAGGAGGGCTACTGATAAATTGCGTAATTGTGCCTCTTTATATAAAAGAGAAATTAAATGACACCACGTGAACTCGTTCGGGATATGTTTATAAACTATTTCCGGATATTTGAAAAAGATCAGGAAGGGTTGAAAAGCAGGTGATACCATGGGAAAGTAATGATTCTTACGTTTTCTGATTCCGAGGAAGAAATTCTGAATAAGATTAAATCGGTTCTAGTCTGTGAAAACACAGTAGAGTTTATGGATAATGTAAACATTCAAAAGTTGAGATTCCCAAGTCTGGAAATAGACCAGCTTCAGCGTTGTGTAATCAGAGAAGATAAGACAGTGGGGCTTACCCGACATGAATATGATCTGCTTCTATATCTTGCGTTATCTCCTAATCGGGTATTCACGAAAGAACAGATCTATCAGCATATCTATGAGGAAGCGGAGTCAGAAGTGAATAACCGAATTTACGGTCTGATTAAGAACTTGAGAAAGAAAATTAGAAGAAAATCCGGAAACACCGCACTACATAGAAACGATACGTGGTGTTGGTTATCGCTTTCGGGCATAAAAGGAGCCGTCCGGCAATGGGCGGCTCGAAGTGTTTCTCTTGTTGTTTATTTATTGATTTTTTTCGTTGTATACTGATAAAACGAGGTGATAAAAGTGGCATATAGAATTTTGATCGTGGATGATGACATCGAATTATTAAAGATGTTAAAGAACTATTTTGAAATCAAACGATATGATGTAATGATGGCAGAAGATGGCACAGATGCTTTGGAAAAAATCCATAAGAAACCGGATAATTATCTTGCTGGACATCAATATGCCTAAAAGTAGACGGATTAGAAGTATGCAGACGTATCCGGGGCAAAGTAACTTGTCCCCAGTTAATCTTCCTGACAGGCAAAAGTGGAGGAGCAGGACAGGGTAAACGGGCTTTTATCCGGTGGGGATGACTATATACTGAAGCCGTTTAGTCTGAAAGAACTGGATGCTCGTATTATTGCACATTTGAAGCGTGAGGAGCGTCATAAAGGGAAGTCTGAATACAGATTCCACGGAGACCTCAGTATTGATTATGGAGCAAAGAGGGTTCAGATCGGTGAAAATGATTTGGAGCTTACGAAGCTGGAATATGCAATCATTGAGTTTTTGTCCATGAATCCAGGACAGGTTTTTGACAGGGAGCGGATATACGAAAAGGTGTGTGGTTATGATGCGGAAGGTGACAGCCGTGTTGTTACGGAACTGATCCGGAGAGTGAGAAAGAAACTGGCGGAATATACGCAGACAGAATACATTGAGACAGTATGGGGGATGGGGTATCGATGGAAAAGATAAGAAATTTATCCTTGAAAAAGACAATGGTTTTATATACGATACTCAGCTTGATTGTCACTTTTTTTCTTTCTGTGTCAATTATTGAGATTGCCGGGCAGATACAGGAGGAGGTCTGGTGGAAGTACGTGGATCAGGACGAGTATTATCAGGCAATGAATGACCGCAATGAAAATTTTGAGGTAGTGGTACCGAGACCGAATCAGAGTAAAATGAGCAGAATGGACTGGCATATTTCAGAAACCTGTGATTTCCTTCAGACGCACGGAGTATTGCTTTTTTCTTTTGCCGGATGTGGAATTGCGGTCAGCCTGTTTTACAAAAATAAATTAAAGAGACCGATTCAGGAACTGAAGATGGCATCACAGATGATTGCGGAGGAAGATCTGGATTTTCATATGGCTTATGAGAACGAGGACGAGATGGGGATGCTGTGCAGGGAATTTGAAAGGATGCGTGGGCAGTTGGAAGAAAATAACCGTAGACTTTGGCAGATGATCGAAGATGAGCGGGTACTGCGTGCAGCGATTGCCCATGATATCCGCTCGCCGCTTGCAATCATGCGGGGATATCAGGAAATGCTTTTGGAATTTGTTCCGGAAGATATGCTTGATCAAGAGAAAATGATGGAGATGTTAAGGGGCGGTATGCTTCAGATTGAACGGATGAACCATTTTATTGATAGTATGAGGAAGATGACGAAATTGGAAGAACGGGAATTAAACTGTTCCGTGGTGGATATCCGGCAGTTGATCAGCCAGATAAAAACGCTGGCAGAAGTCATGGAAGAAAAATCAGAAAAGGACTTCACGGTAACGGCAGTGGGAGAGTCGGAAACTCTGGTCGCAGATGCGGAAATCATCATGGAAGTAGCGGATAATCTGTTGTCCAATGCATTCCGCTATGCCAGTCAGAAAGTCGGGCTGAAGCTGACAGTGACGGCGCAGGATCTGAAAATGAGTATCGGTGATGACGGAACGGGATTTCAGGAAAATACCGATACGGTGACACAGGCGTTTTATCATGAAAATTCGCAGGATGATTTAAAGCATTTTGGAATGGGTATGTATATCAGCCGTATCTACTGCGAACGGCATGGCGGGAAACTGCTGATAAAAAATGTAGCAGATGGCGGTGCGGAAGTTGAGGCAGTGTTTAAAAATTATGTATTAGAAGAACAACAGCAGAAATAAATGGCTGTTGTTTTTTTGTTGTGATTTGTAGGCTATGCTGTTTGTAGAAAAAAGAAAGGCGGGATGACTTATGAAAGCAATCATAAAAAGGAATCTGAAAAATTATCTTAAAAATCCGATATTCTGGATCGGTTTGATTGTTGTTTTAATCAGTATGTACCAGACACTTGCACCCTATCTGTCCATTCATTACGTGAAGTCGGATGAAACCTTCAGGAAGGTAAAAATGGCCTCCGATGGGGATGTTATGGAGGGATGTATTCCGGCAACACCGGATAAGGAGAGAGAACTGTGGGAGAAAGAGATTGTAAAGATACTTCAGGACACAGAGAATGGGTTTGGCATGTCGGAAGTAGAGGCGGAGGCAGTGATATCTGAGATGAAACAGATGAAGATTACGGAGGCGTGTCAGTATCTGAAAACGGAATACCACTTTAATGGTGCCAATTATGTGTATGAGGACGTTTCATGGTATCAGGGAAGCCCGGAGGAAGTCAACCGGTATATCAGAGAAAATCTTGAGAAACATCCATTCTCCTATTATTTCGGAAGAAAATTTACAGATTTTGCAAGCCTGCATATGGCATTCTTTGCAACGGTTCTGCTGGCGTTTTTATTTTTCCAGGATATGAGGAAAAATACTTATGAATTGCTGCACACCAAACCGATGACGGCTTTTCAATATATTGCCGGGAAAATAAGCAGTGGATTTCTCATTATGACGGCGGCACTGGTCATTATGAATATCGTATTTATCATTTTGTGTTACGCCACGGCAGTAAAATCAGGATTTGCTATGAACATACTGGATTTTGTTCAGAATTCGATCCTGTATGTCCTGCCGAACATCCTGATGATCTGCTGTGTGTATGCGGTTACAGCGCTGCTGTTTAAGAATCCGCTTCCAGCGGTTCCGGCGCTGGTTCTTTATATCATTTATTCTAATATGCTGACATGGGACAGCAAAGGACAGTGTCATGCAAGACCATTCTCTATTATGGTTAGATTTCCGGGGAATTTTTTTGAAACGGGATTGCCATATCGGGTATATCTCAATCAACTGCTTCTTGTGGCAGCATCCATACTGCTCATGTTTATAGCGGTGTGGATGTGGAAAAGGAGGAGAGTACATTGAAGAAAGAAGTAAAAATATGTATGCCATATTATAAAATTGCATATTCAATCGCTTTTGTTGTGATATTGAGTGCAATCCAGCCTGTTGTATACGCAAACGAAATCGGAAGGGCAGTGGAAAGAGCTGTTTCGCTTCTGGCAGTCGTTTTCTGTGCAGATACTTATCTGGTGGAAGTGCAGAGCAAACGCTCGGAAGTATTCTGCCTTTATAATCTAAAAAAGCAGGCAGGGGTAGTTTATAAAAGACTATTTGTGCAGGTAGCTTATCTGATTGGAATCAGTTTGTTGGCATATGGACTCTTTTATTGGCAGAAACCGGTGAATCTGACAGAAGAATTAGATGGCGGTGCCTTGTTTGGAATTTATTGTATTGCGATTCCCGGAACTGTTTTGTTTTGGAGTGTGCTTTCCGTAACTGTCAGCAATCTGGTTCGAAACAGATGGATTGGTATGGGTGTCGTGCTGCTTTTCTGGTTTTTCTCTATTTCCGGAAAGGCAACTCAGTTTTTGAAAAACTGGGGACCATTTTCCTACGGAACTTGTGATTTCGGTAAGCTGACAGAGTGGAGATGGCTTGGCGGGAAGGTGCTGTGCGTGGTATTTGCGGGGATGATGCTTGCATTTGTTCCTAAGATATTAAAGAAGAGAGGGTAAGATTATGAGTATAAGAATAGACGATTTAACAGTAACATTTAAAAATGGAGTGACAGCGGTAGATCATGTGGATCTGGAAATCCCACATGGGATATTTGGTCTGTTAGGTGAAAATGGTGCAGGAAAAACAACGTTGATGCGGGTGCTTACAACGGTGCTTGCACCCACAAGTGGAAAAGTTCTGTTAGATGGTACGCTATATTGCGAAGCAAATTACGAAAAGATACAGAAAAAGATTGGGTATCTGCCACAGGAAATTGATCTGTATCCGTCTTTGACTGTTCGAGAATGTCTGGAGTATATGGGAGATCTGGCTGGAATTGAGAAAAGAGAAAGCAAGAAAAGGATTGATTACTATCTGGAGAAGACCAGTCTTGCAGACCATCAGAAAAAGAAAATGCGGCAGCTTTCAGGTGGAATGAAGCGAAGAGTTGGATTAGTGCAGGCATTACTCCATGAGCCGGATTTTTTAATTGTGGATGAACCAACAACAGGGCTCGATCCGGAGGAACGCATCCGTATCCGTAATTTACTGGTAGATTTTGCAGAAGAACGCACCGTATTATTTTCAACGCATGTGGTGGAGGATCTGATGGCAACCTGTAATCAGCTTGCGGTTATGAAAAAAGGTAGATTCCTTTATACAGGAACAATGAGGGAATTATTGAATAAGGCAAGAGGGCATGTATGGGAATGCTGTACAGAGGACGAAAGCCTTGCAAGAGAATTAGAAAGAAAATATCATATTTCCAGTAAGCAGTATACGGAGGAAGGAATTAGATTAAGACTGTTAGGGGAGAATATGCCGTCAGAAAGTGGATGTATAGCTTGTGACGTAACTTTGGAAGATGCATATATCTATGTAACCAATCGATAAACATTGTTAATGAGGAGTGAAAGCTAAATGCTAAGAAAAGCAGGTGATGTTATGGGAAAGTGATGATTCTTACCATTTCTGATTCCGAAGAGGGAATCCTGAATAAAATTAAATCAGTTCTAGCCTGCGAAAGTACGTTAGAAGTTATGGAGATTACAAATTCTGAAAAGTTGACATTCCAAGGTTTGGAAATAGACCAGCTTCAGCGGAGCGTAATCAAAGATGGTAAGGTTGTGGAACTTACCAGACATGAATATGACCTGCTTTTTTATCTGGCCTTATCCCCCAATCGGGTATTTACAAAAGAACAGATTTACCAGCATATTTATGAGGATGTGGAGTCAGAAGTGGATAACCGTGTCTATGGGTTAGTCAAGAATCTGAGAAAGAAAATAGAAGAAAATCCGGAAGAACCGCACTACATAGAAACGATACGTGGTGTAGGCTACCGTTTTCGGGCATAAAAAGAGCCGTCCGATTGGGCGGCTCGAAGTATTTAAACAGCAGTTTTCTTCACTGCCTGTTTATAGTTACCGGTAGCATCGTAATCTCCAGAGAGGAGCAGATTCTGGCGAAATTGCTCCAGTTTGATCTTGAAGCGTTTCCCATCCTCAACAGTCGTAAGCATGGTAAGAGCTTCTAGCATTCCCTGAATATATCCGGTTAGCAGGTAATATCTGCAGGGTTCTTCCGATGGTGAGATATTGGACAGGGTTTCTTCCAGATGTTCCTGACGTTCCCTGAGCCATGCATCCCAGACATCCAGTTCCAAATCAGTCATGGTGTTCCTCCTTTAAATCTGATGATAATCGTCTTTGGTGTGGAGGGGAGAAGTTTCATGCACAAGCATTTTTCTGCTCCAGATCCAAATATGGATTTGTAAATTCAAAAATAATAAGTTCATCCGCATCGAACATGAGCTCCAACTCTTTTAGTGTAGCTGCTGGATATCCGCAATCTCTGAATCGTTCTAATACGTCTGTTTCCGTTTCAAATGGTTCACCGTCTTCCAGCTTTTCTCCGATTATTAAGCCACATGGAGTCAATAGGCTTTCTTCATATAAGCGGACACAATATCGGTCAGGGAAAAATAGGTGTGCTTCATCCGTGTTATAATAAATTCGTTCTCCAGGTTCTATGCTTTGCATCACAAAGGGAACATGATATGCAGCGGCTATCGCCTGATATGCTTCATAAAGTGGAGTCCATGCTGTCTCTAAAGAAAGTAGAATATACGTATCATTCCATTCCATGTAGCTGACATTTCCACGAAGAGATATTCCGGTGGAATCTATTTTCTTGTGGGAAAATAAATTGCCAATCCAGCATAAATCAGGATTCTGGTTCAGAATGATGTAGGTTTCCAGGTCCTCCCACAAGTCATATAGTCCTTCCGGATTTCCTTCTGTATAAAAGATCACATCATCACAGCAGATATTTGCCATTACACATCCACCTCCGTTCCAAAAGTTTCACCCATATTCTGGTTGGAAACCGTAAGGTTTACAGGGGATAAGGTGCCAGAGGCAAGCCATTGTTCGATTGCATCAATTACCTGCTCCAGCGTGTCGTTATAAGCCACATTGCAGTCTTCCAGTCGGAGAAACTGCAGGTATGCTTCATGAAGAAGGCTTGGATCATCACGCAGCGTTTCATATGGAAGGTTGCAGAGTCCGATTCTTTCCTCCAGACGTTCCATGGAGCGGCGGATGAAGTCGCAGGAAATAAATTGTTCCCGGTAGATGTTATAAGCAGCTTCAAGCTGGTCATAGGTCAAAATAAATGAGACTTTCTCGCAAGGATTAGATGGTTGTTCTTTCATGGTAAATTCCTCCATTCATACTATGATTGGCTGGTGGTACGGATTCTCTTTGTTCGGGAGTAAGATGTACCAGTAGTTTCCAGCGCAGGTCGATTTCTCGGTGAATCCAGGTATCATTTTCATAAACTTCATGTGTCAAAAAATTGTAAATTGTCGGTTCTTTTTCTATATCATCCAGATCTGCGACCAGACAAGTTGCCTGATTCACATAGGGCCAGAGTGCCTGTTCGACCATATGGCGTAGTTCCAGTATCAGAGGATATATCTGTCCTACATCATAGGTTTTGGACATGCAGGAGCTGATTTTCTTCAGCATCCCGGAAGTTTGTATCATCTGGTTGATGACGGTACATTGTTCCTCCACATCTGCATCCGGATTCAGGACCAGCCGGTGGAGCAGCACAGATTTTGCATAGGCAGAAGCGGTCAGGTTGATGTTTCTGACCAGTTCTTCATACGGCTGCTTATACTGTGTCTTCAGCACTTCCAGAGGCACATGTTCCCGGTTCTTCTTTAAGGTGGAGAGGAGCCCCGAAAGGCAGCTCTCCAGTTCTTCCATTCTTGTCAAGCACACATCGCCTCCAGCTCCATCGGAACACGGGTGTAGCTGAGACGGTAAATACTGTTGCAGGTCTCAAATACCACACCGTTTTCGGATACTTCCAGAATACTCTGCACCGGACTGGTAGCAAAGGTCTGGTTATAACTATAGATCCACGCCCGTTCTCCCAGATGGAGGGGCAGGGACAGGATTCCGGTGAGGACATATTCTTTCTTTTGGGTGGTGTGTAAGGTTATATTTGTATTCTTCATTGATTTCACGCTCCTTTCCTTACTTAATTTTGTTTGCAATTACGGCAGCGACCAGTTTAGCGCATCCCAATTCCATCTCGGATAAATGCTGTCCGGTTCTGGAACAGAGAAGAAGTGCCAGCGGCTCTCTGTCTTCCCTTAAAATCGGGAAAAAAGCACAAACCGGTTGACGGGTGTTGGATACCGGGTAGACAGGGCAGTTCTCAGCAGAGATCAGTTCCTGGCCGTCCGCAACCAATTCGGCGAGTTCTTCTGTAACGGGAGTGCCTTCCGGAAGATAGATGCCCGCAGATACGAGTATGTGAGCCTCACTGCAAATTGCGATACCACAGTGGATGACACTGTAGAGGACGGAAAGATAGGAAGCCATTTCCTCTTTTCCGTTTAAGTGGGTAGGGCATTTGCGTAAAAGCAGCTCCATTCCCACATTTTCCAGTTCCAGTGCATCTCCGTCTGAGAGCTTCATTTGTTTCCGGATTTCTGCAGGGATGACGATACGCCCCTGAGAGTCCATGGTCCGGATGAGTGCAATATTCATAACTAAAGTCTCCTTTCTTAAAAAGAGGAGAAGCAGTAAAGTACCGCTTCTCTTCTGAAAATTTAGGCAGCGTAAGGCGGAGCCTGTGCTGTCTGTTGCATTTGACTGTTCTGCTGGTCTGCCAGCATCCGTTTTCCGTTATTGATCAGTGATGCAGCAATCACCGTTTCCCAGTTGGAAATATAGGAATCCGTCCGCTTCAGAAGCGTGAACAGATCCATGTCGGTAAGCTGGATGGCTGTCGTCTTTTCGGACTGGAAGCTGCGTGGCTGCATGTAGGAACCACCGTTCTTATTCTGTGCTTTGATGCCTTTCCCATTTACAATCTGGATTTTCCATGGGCTTTTCATAGGCTGCCCTTTGGAATCATAGGGATGTCTGGAGATATAAAACATCTGGGCTGTGGAATAACCGTTCTGATCGGGATTGCCGTAGATCTTGCTCTGGCTCCATTCAAATTCCTGAAAACCGGAAGTGATCCGGGTTAAGAGGAACTGGATCTGTTCCGGTGCCAGGTTGAAACGGGTGATGATATTCCGGTCTCCGGTACCGTTGGAATAATCCTGAATGGTGATGCAGATTAAAGAATGTACTTTATGCCCGTTTTCCTGATATTCCCCTTTGGCATGTAGCTGTGCATAGTTGCCGAGTGGTGCGTAGCGGAGCCGGTCATAAAAGGCAATGAGTGCCCGGTCATTCTGGATCTTGCAGATCTGGTCGGTAATCCGGTTTTGATAAGTTTCATTCATGAGTATTCACCTTCCTTTATTTGAGATGCTGTTTGACAAGCTGTGCCATATTCTTTGGAAGCTCTTCCAGTTTCGTGATATCCAGGAATCCGTCCTTGTAAATCCTGCGGATATTTTCCTTATCGTCACCAATGGCAGCCGCAAACAGGATGACATCCCGTTTTTCGTATTCTTTCTTGATGCCCCGCAGATCTGCCTCTGCTTCCGTTCCGCTGTAGCCGTAATCGGCTGGCTGACCGTCAGAAATCAGGATCAGCAGCTTCTGAAGCTCCGGGCGTGTGCACAAATGCTCTGCTACGAAGCGGAGAGCTGCGCCGTCCCGGTTCCCGTTGCGGTCGCACATATCCATCAGCCGGTAACAGTCCTCATTGTCCACAGAATCAAATTCTGCATAGGAGTAAAGAGCAACGCCGCCTGCATCCGTGGAATGCCCGTAAATGGTGATAGGGATACCGAGGCTTTTACAGAAATCATAAAGGACAATGGCAGTCTTTCTTGCATGTGTCATCCGGTCACCCCAACCCATCGAACCACTCTCGTCAATCAGGAGGGCAACAGCCAGACGTTTTTCCTCTCCTGGAAGTCTGGTTCTGGTAAAGATGGTTCCGTCTGTCTTATAGAGAGCATGGGAGTCCAGACGTTTTCCAAACAGGAGATTCTTCTGCTTTCCGCCTTGCTGTTCTTCTTTCAAAAGCGGCAGGATGGTGCTTTGCAGCTTTTTGGAAGCCCGCAGGAGCGGGGGAGCAACTGTCTGGTATTCATTCTTCAGGTAATCGGAAACACTGGTCAGGCGATGGATGGTAACATGGATGCCTGCATGGGCATTGCCGTAATGAATATCATTGGCTGTTTTCTGCAGTTCCTCGGTCAGTTCCGTCTGACAGTCTTCCTGCACCTTTTCTGCAGCCACATCGTTCAAGATCCGGAACAGATCCTCTGCAGCATGCTCATAGCCGCTGCCCTGATACTGACTGACATAAGTGACGCCGGGGTTGTTTTCATCCAGAATGGTATTGGTCTTTGTAAGAGCGATGCGTCCCGCCTTCTTCCGAAAGCACCTGTTTGGCTTCCTCTATAGCATCCTCTTTTGGTACGTGGACCGGAAGGAGCATTGCCCTCATCATTCCCGCTTCCTTTTGGGGAAGCTGGTTTGATATTCTTTGGAATGGCACCGCTTTTTCCGGTCGGAAGAGGAGCGCCGCTGCTGACTTCATCCCCTAGAAGATCTTCCAGAGCATCGGCAGCGGAATCCTCGCCATGCATTTCCAATTCCTCCCGTGTTTTTTCGATGAGCGGCTGGATATAGTTCCAGGTCAGGGCTAAGAGCGCATTTGGAAAACCAGCATCCGGTCAGTGCCTTTTTCCGATTCCATTGCCGTATCCAGAAGATCGGTACAATCGGAAATGGTATCCAGATAATCCCCCTGATAGCCGGTGGGATTGTTGATGTTTCCGGTCCGGCAATAGGAAAGGATCAGGTTGGCAATGATGGAAAATGGCTGGTATTCTTTGTCAATTTGTTCCTGTATGGAAGGAATCTGTTCGGACATACGCAGGTTATTGAGTTCAATCCCCTGTCGGAAGGTGCCGTGGAATTCCTCACACATACGGTCTTCAATATGGATGTCTTCCAGAATGTTTTGAAAAGTTGCGGCGCATCGTGCCAGTGTCAGGCATCCGGCTTTGTCCTTTTCTTCTAACACTTCTTTGATCTCCTCCAGTGCTGTCTGATAAGCTGGAAGGGATAGCTCCGGCTCCTTCGGATAGAAGGAACCGTTTTCCAGACTCCTCAGATGAACAGCGTGGGCTGTGAAATCAGAATAGAGTAAGTGCCCCACTTCATGCCCGGTGAGCCCTGTCAGGCTCTGGGAACGTAAGAAACGGGTGGGGAAAGACTGGGTGATCGGGTTCGCTGCGTTGAGATGTACCTTATAATTGTCGGTATATGCAACGCCTGCCTGTTCGGAAATGTCCCAGTCCAGCAGTACCTGCAGTCCATACCGGTAACGTCCGGTAACGGCTCTGGCAAGGGAGGTCTGGTACTTCTGATAGGCAGCGGAGAGGAATAACTCCTCATCCGCAATGGAATCCTCTTTTGCCCGGATTAGTTTCTTTAAATTTCTTTGGCTGTGATTCACGTGATATTCTTCCTTTCTTTTCTTAGATTTTTTGTCAGCAGTTCCTCCATCGTGCAGCCGTAATACACAGCAAGGCGAAGGACGGCATAAGCCATCGGGGAGGAGTTTGCATTTTCATAATTCATAATGGTTTTCGGGGGAAGATTTAAGATTCTGGCAACTGCCTTTTGTGATAACTTCGGTGTTTTGGCTTGCCGGAGATAAGACAGATTATCTGCCAGATGCTTTCGGATCTGGGCTTCTGTGAGTGCTGCTTTTCTCATAGGCGTGTCCTACGCAGCAAGCACAGTATCCAGACAGCTTTCTTCCACTTCCGTACGGTTCTCAGCATCGGCAGAGGCAGAGGCAAGCACCGTGTAACGGGCCGCTTCCCGGATATCCCCGCAGACCATGTAGGACTGCACCCAGGAAATCAGCTCCCTCATGCCACAGCAGCCATCTGTAATGAGATTTTCCCGGCAGTAGACAGCCATGGATTTGACAATGCGTGTCATCAGACGTACCGTTTTTGCATCCTTGCATCCGGTAACAGCCATGGCACGTTCTACCTGTGTATCCTCATCCGGTTCATCCAGATCAATCACAAGGTTCATTCGGGAAATGACAGACTGGTTCATCTGTTTACAGCCTGCATAGTCATTGTTTGTGGTGATTACGATGGTCGTATCCGGATGACGGTGGATGGTTTCTCCGTTTGGAAGATATACGCTGTTACAGCGGTCTAAAAGGGAGTTAAGTCCAACCAGTACACCGGGATTAGCAATGACCGTAGGCTCCTGTATCTCAAGAATATACCCATAGCGGATGGCTTCGACTAGAGGCGTATCCACATACTGGAAGTTCTGTCCGGAGGTGTGTTCCTTATAATAGCTGTGCATTTCATCAAAAATCGTATCGATCAGCTTCTGGTAGGTGTCCTCGGCAGAAATTTCTTCATCATAGTTTCCGGTCAGCTTCTGATAGGCACCGGAGGGATCTAACTGGATTTCCTGAAAAGACGGGTACTGCCGCTGAAGCCGGGTGCGTTTTCCGTCCACATCCGGAAGAATCTGACCTAAAAGGTCGAATACCTCTGTATTTGCGGAACAGGTAATGCAGCGGTAAGGAAGGTGAAGTGCGGAAGCAATGGCTTTGGCTCCTTCGGTCTTTCCGGTACCTGCCGGTCCCCGTAAAAGAAAATTCCGCATCGGCTGTGTGGTATCAGTTGTCAGTTTTGCGTGTTCGCAGATCCGTTTGATTTCCGGAGGGATGATGTACCACTCTGCCAATGTCGGAACAGATACCTCCTCTTCCGGAGACAGCCTTCGGGATGCGGTCAGGATAAATTTCCCAACAAAAGTCATCTCTGGAAATGGCTGCCTGTGCTTTCTTAAATCCACTTCCTGGACGTAACACCTGAAAGTCTCCATGGAGCACTTCGGTTGGTGCATAGACCCCCTTCTGGATATTTAACGGTTTGATCAGCGACAATACGCCGTTTGCCGGAAGGTCAATCTTAACACCACCGGTCGGGAGACCTGATGCATAGCGGGTTCTCCGGTAAATGTTGTCGCAGAGAACGGCTGCTGTTTCCGCAGCGGCGTCCAGATCGGGATAACCGTTGTCCCGGTGCGCTTTTAATTCCTGATACTTTTCATTACACTCTTCATCTGCCAGAAAAACCGGCATCAGTGCGAACAGCAGAGCCGCACCGGACTGTTTGGAGTCTTTAAATTCGTATTTTTCCGGTGTGCTTTCCACATCCGGCGGAGGAGTATAGCAGCCTCCGTAAAACTTTCCGTTTAGCTGGTTGTAGACAACCACCTGAAGATCACCGGTTTTGCTCGGATATTCCGCCACAACAAAATTGTTGGATTGGGTACCGACCGCCCCAAGCTTTTCCGGCGGGGTACTGCCAACCGGGTTTTCTAGCTCCAGATAAGCAAGGACTGCCCGCAGGGTAGCTGCATGAAGCGTGGATTTTTTCCGTGGCTGAGTACAGTATTTGGATGCAATGTCATCAAAGATTGCATGGTCCGTATAATCCTCAAATGGTTCCGGGAGTTTGCGTTTGAACCCCCAGGTTGCTACGATGTTATTTGCCATGATTCGTTCCTCCTTCTTATGAGATCCAGGACAGTTCCAGTGCCTGCTCGGTCTCTTCTGTGGTCAATTCATCTTCAGTAAAAATCTCCGTCAATTCGCCCCAGTAATCTTTGGGCGGGAAATGTTCCAGCTTTCCCCGGACTTCCGGTTCAGTGCCGTTCAGAATATAGACATCTCCCTGCTCGTTGATAAACAGCTTTTCATAGCCCCTTGCCTGTAAGTCACCGACCAATTCCATCAGTAGCGGTTTCCCAATCAGGGAATACCATGATTTGGGATTAACGGCTGGTCTGGAATCCGGATTTCCTTCTGACGGTTCCTTTTTATGTAAGGATTCAATGGTCATCATCTGAAGCGTCAGACTGCCACGGGCATCCATGAGAATTTCCGCAAAATTATAACTTCCGGTATTCCGTGTGCGAATCCGTAATGGTTCCCCATCCAGTATCTGGGAGAGCGGTGGTTCTTTCACAAAATCCCATGTGGCATCCGGGAAGGCTTCCTTGAGCTTTCCGGTAATCTGGAATTTGATCTGTCTCCAGAGAATGGTTTCCAGATCAGGTGTTCCTTCCAGATGACGAGTTCTTTCTGGGCGTTTTCGTAGCTTATGCTCCCTGTTTTTCAGGCGTTCCGTGAAAAGCGGGAGAAGATAACTGAACAGCGTGACTCCGATACCGATCAGGGCAATGCCTGCAATCAGAAGCCGGTTGGCATCCTGTGGTACGAAAAGTGCTGCAAGAAACAGTACAAGCACGACAAACTGTAAGAATTTTTTTCGATTTGATTTTTTCATGAGCTGATTCCTTTCTGATTCATGATTCTTAGACAAGCCCGGAAGCTGGATGGGAAATCGCCGCTTCCGGACATGAAAAAGAGGAACTGCATCATCACAAAGATGATAAATGCAATTCCTCAACATAGGGTTCCTTGAGAGTTAATAGGGCAACTGGGATGCCATCTGTTCCGGCACATTTTGAAAGCCGTCAGTTGGCTGACTGCCCGGCATACCTCCGTAATTTGGCATTCCGGTATAACTGCCCTGCGGCGGGTAGCTGCTCTGTGGCTGACCGGTTCCGTTTGGCGGAGCCTGATACTGTCCGCCATTTGCAGGAGGCGTGTAGGCACCGTTAGCAGGAGCCATTCCCTGCTGTGGATAGCCGCCAGGCATTGCCTGATTCTGGTAGCTGCCATTGGGATTTCCCTGCATTGGGTAGCTGCCATTGCCGGCTGCACCGGGCGTTGCCGCACCACCATTCGGCTGGCTGTTCTGGTTTGCACCCGGATGTCCGGTATTGCTGTCAGAACGGTTGGATGGTACAAAGTGCCAGTCCTTGACATTGATCCTCGGACCGGCATTTGCCTGCCCCGCATTCTTTCCTTTCTGATAAATGAACGGATGAAGCTCCAGATCACCATAGATCATCAGCCCGGTTCCTTTCTTTACGCCTGCTTTTGCTAAGCGTTCTGCAAGGAACTTGTTAAAATAGCACTGATAGTAAATGGTTTCTTCCTTTCCATCCTGGCCTCGCTGTGAAACTGCAATGTCCAGAGAAACATATTCCGTACCGGAATTTTTTCCTTGCTGCATCTCAGGATCTCTTGTGGCCCTCCCTAAAATTGTTAAAATTGCTGACATAAAAATTCTCCTTTCTGCCTCTTTGGGCGTTAAAATAGATTAAAATAAAAAAAGTGCCATTATAGCACCGTATAAAACGGCAGTATAATGACACGATTTTCCAAACTTAAACTGCATATGCTTCTGGATGAATGGTCCAGACTCCCATGACGGGACAGCACAAAAACTTAAATACAAGATTATATTAACACAAGATATAGCATATGTCAAAAGAATTAGAACTATATATAGCATATGTAGACGAGGTGGAAGGATAATATCAAAAGAATTTTGGACATAGTTATAAAAGTGCAATATAATATTGTTTAAATCGGAAAATGGAAGGATGAGAAAAATGGAGCAGAAAAACAGAATTCTGATTGTAGAAGACGATACGGATATCAATAATCTTTTATATACGGCATTACAGAAAGCAGGGTATGAGACGGTACAGGCTTTTTCCGGGACGGAAGCGAGGATGCTGTTCCAGATGGATAAGGCGGGCTTTTCTTTGATTCTATTGGATCTGATGCTTCCGGGAATTTCAGGAGAAGAGGTGCTTGCCCAGATTCGGAAACAGGGCAATACGCCGGTTATTGTCCTGACAGCCAAAGACGGATTGGATGAAAAAATCGGGCTTCTTACCAGTGGGGCAGATGATTACATTACAAAACCGTTTGAGATACAGGAGGTGCTTGCCCGGATTCAGGTTCAGCTCCGCCATATGCAGCAGGAGCCGGAACATAAAAGCGTGTCATATAAAAACCTGGAACTGGACCGTGAGCGCTTTGAAGTCCGGATTGCCGGAGTGCTGCTTCCCAAAATTACAAAGCAGGAATTTGCAATTCTGGAGCTTTTACTGGAGCATCCGAAACAGGTCTTCAGCAAAGAAGAGATTTTTGAATATGCGTGGGATGAACACTATATGGGAGAGACAAAGACACTGGATGTACATATCAGCAATATCCGGAAAAAGATAAAAGCAGTAACGCAGGAGGAATATATTGATACCGTATGGGGAATCGGCTACCGTCTGCATTCTTAATCTTTACTCTTTTTTTACTATTTATTTGCGTTTGATTAGGATTTATCCGATATGATAACAGCAGATAAGAAAAGGAGATGAAAGCATTGAGTGAATTGTTATTAAGTACAAATGGATTGACGAAGCAGTATGGTCATCATAAGGCAGTGGATAAAGTAAACCTTCACATAAAAAAGGGTGCTATCTATGGATTTATCGGACGGAATGTTCCAAGATACATACTGAAAGTATGATCCACTACTTAGAGGATTATATGTACTGTACTAGAAAACTGGGGCTTTATGTGCAGTTAGTAGCATAAATTATATAGGGGTTATCTAAATATATTTA
>ENA-OQHF01000961-OQHF01000961.1-human-gut-metagenome-genome-assembly--contig:-NODE-961-length-16498-cov-2.355507_pt1 | contig 16498 bp, 21 predicted proteins | sample MGYA00242559_ERZ504709 | MGnify/ENA primary metagenome ERZ504709 (study PRJEB26092, sample SAMD00036203) | human gut metagenome | host: Homo sapiens | study: EMG produced TPA metagenomics assembly of... | reverse complement strand
AAGCAGCAAATACTAACGGCACATAAAGAAACATCACCCGGAATACATATTTTCTTTTCCTCTGTTGATGCCACAGATACAGCAGACTCACCAGGAACCACAGAACGATCAGTCCGGTCCCCATACTATTCCTGAAACAGCTTTAAAGCATCCATTCTTCTCCTCCGGTCCTATCATCCCAACAGCAAATACATTCCGGCATACACAATGCAGGGAATACAACAGCCGATCAATGGCAGTATGAGTTTCCATTTTCTGTAACTGACCGCACCACAGAGCCCGGCCGTTCCCACCAGCATGCATGCCAGCAATGCTCCCATGGTACTGGCCAGACAGCAGGCCGTCATCACAGATCCCAACAGCACCCAGAAACCGACAGTGATCTTCTGTTCTTCCTGTATTTTTCGAAGCAGTGTCAGCAGCAGAAAAAATATCATGGGGATCAGGATACTTCCCAATGCAGCCTTCCCCTGTCTGCTCCTGGCAATCATAAAATTCTCTACAGTATAATAAGAATAATCTCCGAAAAGCACCAGCACTTCCGTACAGAGTAAAAATGCAGGCAACGCCCATTTCTTCCGGTATGCGCCCTCTCCTGCGAATAATACCCTGCTTCCCAGAAGATAGAATACTCCGTAAGTCATGGAGATCAGAGCGACCGGCACCAGAGTCTTCGCCACGATCACCGTAGTGATGCCGGTCATCTGGGCCAGCCATGCGATCCAGATGGGAAAAGGTGCCAGCCCGTGTCTCACATCCAGTTCCGTATGCATTCCCGTATAAGGGATCTTCTGATACATCCTGCCGGATTCCTCTGCCGCTGCGGAGATTGCCACATAATAGGCATCGTCACCATCACCGTAGACCATCAACACTGCCAATACCAGCTGCACCAGCAAAAGCACACCAGACAGCACCCACAAAATAATCTCTGCTTTCTCCGGCTTTGCTTCCCGGACTGCCCGCAGAGTACGGGACTGCCGGAAATACCGGACCGTTGCCGTTGCCAGCAGCACCAGGATGTAGCCGCAATAAGCTGCGGTCACCATCCACATACGGCCTTCCAACAGGATCACCGGCACACAGATCACCTGAAATCCCGCCCATAGCAGCATCTGACCGCTAATCCACAGAAATACCGGATTTCTACAGGGTTTATCCACATTTAAAAAACAATTTCCCACCCATGCCGGTATCGCTACCAGCAGAACGGCAAGCCACAGCAAACGAACTGCGATCATGTTTCAACCTCATTTCTGTTTTCTTATCATTTCATTCCTTATCTGGAAAACATATATATCATATCTCCGTGCACGCCTTCCGAAAGCAGAAGTTCCTCCGACGTATAACCATACTTATCCCGGAGCACAGACACTGTTGCTTTCTTTATCCACACCCCGGGTTTGATCAAACGATTCACCCGGTCCAGTGCCTCCACGGATTCCGTATCCTACGTTCCTTCAGTTCCTCTGCCGTTACCAGCAAAGTTTTGGTATAATGCATAAATTCCGGCAGGTTCTCATAATAGCCCACTCCCGCATAAACGCAGATGCATGGGAACTCCTCATATTCTTCCGCCAATGCTTCCTGTCTGGCATATCCCTGATAGAGGTATTCCCCATCATAGGCCGCAAGCCGCAGCCCCTGTACCACCACGAGCAACAGCACCAGCATGCCTCCCACGATCTGTTCTTTCCATCCGGAGATCTCTGTCAGATTTTTTTCCAAGGAGACACAATAACAAAGCAAGCAACAATGCCACAAACGGAAACAAGGCATAATATAGCGGTCCACCAGATACGGTGACATGCGGGATGCCAGCAGAAAAATATCCGGCCACCGGCACCATCAGCATCCAGGCCGCATCTCTTCCGGAATTTTCACCTTTCTGTTCCTGTTTCCCGGCCCGGAAGCTCAGATACAGCTTTCCCAGAAGCAGGATCGCTCCGGCGGCACATCCGCCGGTCAGAAGAGGCGCTCCCACTGTCCGATCCGCCAGAATTCTGCCAAATGCAGCCAGTCTCTGTCCATAACCGGCAAATCCGGAGGCCAGATTGCCGAGAGCTTCCGTCCCTCTTCCGCTGGAGAACACATCCGAAATTGCAAAAGGGAACAATACCAGTCCGATCACTGCAGCGATCACCATGGATCGGATATAGCACCATAATTCTTTGTTCCTGTGCCGGTACAGCAGGATCACTGCGGTAACCGCCGCCAGCAGAAGGCAGTAAAACAGGAAAAAATACTGTGTCAGGAAACCCAGCACCGTAATAGCGATAAGGCCCTTGTTTTTCTTGTCAAACCCGTTATTCTTCCATTTTTCCACATGGACGGAAAACAGGGCGACACACAGACAGGAAAGCAGCCCATACATACGGATCAGCAGCACCGTACCCAGTGCTCCGGTACTCATTCCATAGAGAAGCACCGCCAGGATCCCCAGCTGTCTTCCCTTTCCTTCCAGGGAAAACACATCTGCCAGCTGTCTCCCCAGCCGCAGTAAAAGCCACAATGTAATTCCCAGACAGACCAGATTGATGCTGCATCCAAGCCACGGTGACAATGTTCCCCGAAAGACAGAACTCATGGTATGCAGCAGCATAAAATGTACCGGCGGATGATTGTCATCTTTTACATTAAAATAAACCGACAGGTAATCAAAGGCATCTTTCTGATCCACCGTAACATAATCCTGAAACTGCCGGTCCGTGATCCAGACCGGTTCCTCATAGACATCTGCTTTATAAGACAACAGCTTGCTGTTTCCCCCGGGTTCCTAAGCACATCTGTTACTGTATTTTTTCAGATTCTCCAGAGTCTCTCCCGCACTGTCCCCCTCGATCTCCTCGTTCACGAATTTGGCCAGACGCCCTTCCGGCTGGGTAGGTACGATCCAGGGATTATACCTGGCATTTGCCAGTTCAAAGCTCAGAAGTTCGTCCATGTGATAGCCTTCCTTCCGGCTGACTCCCGCGCCCATCAATACCAGGCACAATATAACTGCCAGCAGTTCCGGCAGGATTTTTTTCCATTTATCCCGTTTTTCCTGTCCAATCATAGGAATCTTCCCATCTCCGTTATTATTCATTATCCATTACCCGATAGAGATAAATGCGGTAATAGCTGCTCTCTGTCTCAAAGGCCTCCGGCCTCATCAGTTCCAGACCGGTATCCTCACTGTGATCGATATAGGCTGCTGACAACAGATAGTTTCCGCCCAGCTGCCTCAGACTTTCCGCATCGATCGTATAGTCCTGAAAATAAAAGCCGCCTTTTTCGATCGTATAATAGCCGGGGCATTCCGCGCTGAACAAATAGCAACGATTCCCCCAATGGTCAAAGCTGTCTTCCAGATATTCACTCTTGTCCAGCTCCGGTGCAATGATCTCCCGGAAACGGTGCTTGTACTCCAGAGAATAGTTATTTGAATAGCCGTCCAGACAGTAAAATCCATGATACAATGCCGCAGCGGGATCGATCCCCAGACTTACGACCCGGTAATCCTGTGGTTCTTCCCCGGTATTCTCCCGCAGGTACTCCTGTACCTGATCCAGCACATCCACGGCATAATAATCCCGGAAGCTCATGGCTGCATAATTCCGGTTCACCAGTTTTTGCAGATTGGGCTTCAGATTGCTCTCCAGCAAAATCTTCCCGGCTGTTGCCACGGTAAGAAGCATTGCGGCCATTACGATGATCCCCGGGATCACACCGCTCCTGCGTCCGTTCCCTGTTTTCTCCGCTCCTGTGTCTCTTTCCGGGAGCTGTTCCGTCAGCAATAACAGGCTGCACCCCAGAATAAAATACCACAGGCAGGGACTCAGCCACAGGACTCTGTTGGCCTGAAAGCCCTTCAGAGCACCCAGACTGGAACGGATAGCGATTCCGATACTGCTGTCCCACAGTGCGGCCACTGCCGCAAAGCCTGCAATAACGGCCAGTGACAGGCCCACGGCTTTCCATAACCGTTTTTCTCCGCCCTCAGGTACATTCTTTTTATCCGCTATGTTCTTCTTCGTTGCCCGATTTAGGAAAAATAAAACAACTGTTGTCATCAACAGCACCACGAGGATCAGTCCATGATAATCCATACTGTGCTGTCCTCCCTGCAGGAGGTTTGTTTTCAACTGACTGAAAAAGTCCACCGGGCTGAGCAGATATTCCGATTTGTGAGAAATCTCTTCTCCCTGTCCTCCGGACAGCTGAAGCAGTAACGAACCGTTCTCAACGATATACGTAAGCAGCAAAATTCCCCCAGGCTGCAGCCTGTCCTGCGGAGAACTGTTTCCTTTTGTCCACCAGTGTGACGATCTCCCATACCGCCCAGATTCCCTAGCACAGCAAACCGGATAACACCAGGGAAGAATTACATCCGAAAGCAGTACATAAAATAACAGAGAATCCGAAAACTTCTTCGGTCTGTCCTTTTCCCCCAAGCCGCAGTACACAATACATTAACAGCGGCAATCCATACTGGGACAGCCCGTACACCGGCAAAACGGCAGATACGCATACATACATCCGGTCAGCATGGCTATGAAACCGACAAGTCCTTTTCTTCTCCGCAGTGTTTCCGATGTTTCTCCGGCCCATCCAAGCAGGCAGAACATTCCCAGATATCCGGCAAAGCTGCCAGCCACCTGCATACAGGCCAGTGCCAGTTCCGCAGGCAGCCACCGGTATAACAGCACACAGGCGGGGGCCGGCATGGTAAGCGCTGTTTTTGCTGCACCGTTCATGAATTCCGGCAATACACCGCTGCCATCCCACAGATGTCTTGCCTGCAGAAGATAGGCGATCACTTCACCGTCCAGCTGATCGTGATACACGAACACAGAGTCCTTCCCTAATACAAGATACGGAACTCCCATAAAAAATACTGCCAACGCTCCCAGAAAGAACCAGGCTTTTTCTGATTTCTGCGTTTTCACTTTTGTTGTCATCTTCGTCATGGTTCCTCCTTCCCGCGTTTCTGCTGTCACAATTCTATTATTTCTCCGGGTTGTCTTCTGTATCTCCGGCGCTTATGGTCCTATCGGTCCAGAGGATCATTCCCACAAGCCACAGAGAACCCGGCAGCAATCCGTTCTTGTAATCCAGGCATCCGGCATCCCGCATGGTATACCACAGGATCATGCCTGCCGCAGTGATCACACAGACTCCTGAGATCTTCCAGAACAGGCTTCTGTCCGGTACTGTTTTTTCTTTTTTCTGTCGGCGCATGGCAATGATCCCGCATATCATGCCGCTCACGACCACAACAGCGATTCCCGACAGGAACCACCAGCTGCTGTATTTTAGCAAAAGCTCTGTCAGCCTTGGATCTCCCGTCATCATAATGTCTACATTTCTGCCAGAGAAGGAGTCATATCCCCTGCCGTCCAACAGCAGCTGCAACAGTACCGTAGGCATGGCATATCCGAGGCAATCCCAGGCGATCTGATGGATATTGTCTGAAGTATACGTCTTCAGATGATACCCGGCATACTCTCTGAATATCTTCTGTGCTTCCGCCTTGCCGAAACGGTCCTCCAGCGTCTTTTGTATGCCGGACTCCATGGTTCCCGCATAATACCCGGCATTCCTCATCTCTTTCCAGGTCATCCAGGTACGTAGCTGTTCCGGCCATTCATCGTATTCTTCTTCCTCTCTCATATGCGTCCAGCTGAATCGGCGCATCATGGCGGCGCTCACCGTATTCTCCGCCTTCCCGTAGCTGCCCGGTGTCTGCCACATGGGCACCAGCGTGAATAAAATTCCCGTCATTGCCAGAAGGAGCAAAAGTTCCCGGCCTACTCTCTTTTTCTCCGTCTTTCTGCTCCGTAGCTGCCACAGATGTATCAGCCACAGAACAATAAGCGGTACCAGCCCCAGATACAGATTCTCCACCACACACAGTGTACTGAGCGCCCACCAGATTCCGGCTTCGAACAGACCATGTAACGGTCTGTCCGGCGCTGTCGTCTCACCATCCTCCGCCACAGCATCCTGCCGCAGGATCCGGATCACCGCCGACAGTTCCAGCAGTAAAAAGGAATATCCCGGAGAATTCGGCAATACGGCCAGATGACTTTGCATGGCACAGGGAAAAGTCAGAAGCGCCAGGCTTCCCCAGCACAAAAATATCTTTTTCCCTGTCACTCCGCATGCCCGTAAAAATATTACACCGGCATAAAATGCAATCAGGATCTGTACCGTATATACAAAAAAAGTATAAGGGATAGAACTCATGGATTCTATCCCTTTTACAAGCATCAGAAAAAGAGGGTAGCCGATCCCCATGTAGTCATCACACACAAGTGTCTCTGACGCTTTCAGCCATGTGTAGCTATCGCCGAATTCCGGAAAAATTCCAAAGGATCTGACGCCCCAGCAGATTCCCAGAAGAATCTGCACGGAGACACCCAGGAACAGAAATCTGCCTGCAACCTGTGCAGACGCTCTGCCAATTTTTTGCATGTTACTGCTCCTCTAATTCAAAAAAGTTTTTTCACCAGTCCACAGATGAAATCCACCTGATCCAGTGTCAGCCCATAGTACATGGGAAGTCTTACCAGGCGCTCGCTCTCTCTGGTAGTATAACGGTCCTCGCCGTGGAACCGGCCGAACTTCTGTCCTGCGGGAGAAGTATGCAGCGGGATATAATGGAATACCGTAAGCACACCGTTCTCCTTCATATAGCTGATAAATCTTGTTCTCTGTTCCAGATCTCTTGCCTTAATGTAGAACATATGCGCATTATGCACACAGCCTTCCGGTACGGTGGGCAGGTCGATCTTCCCCGCTTTCTTTAAGGGAAGCAGCTGCTCATAATAGCGGTTCCAACAGGCAAGTCTTGCCTCATTGATCTCATCAGCGATCTCCAGCTGTGCATAGAGATAAGCCGCATTCATATCACTGGGAAGATAGGAAGATCCGTAATTTACCCAGGTATATTTATCGATCTGGCCCCGGAAGAACTTGCTGCGGTTGGTTCCCTTCTCCCTAATGATCTCCGCTTCTTCCACGTCCTTCTTATCACGGATCAGCAGTGCTCCGCCCTCACCCATGCTGTAGTTTTTGGTCTCATGGAAGCTGTAGGCACCGAAGTCACCGATGGTTCCCAGTGCTTTTCCCTTGTAAGATGCCAGTACACCCTGTGCGGCATCCTCTACTACCTTTAAGTTATGTCTTTTTGCGATGTCCATAATGGTGTCCATCTCGCAGGCCACACCGGCATAATGCACCGGAACGATGGCTTTCGTCTTCTCCGTGATGGCATCCTCGATCAGTGTCTCGTCAATGTTCATGGTATCCGGGCGGATATCCACGAACACAGGAACCGCACCGCGCAGTACAAAGGCATCTGCGGTGGATACGAAGGTGTAAGCAGGCATGATCACTTCGTCCCCGGGCTGAATGTTACACAAAAGTGCTGCCAGTTCTGTCGCATGGGTGCAGGAGGTCGTCAGCAGGCATTTGCCGGCTCCGGTCCTCTCCTCGATCCAGGCATTACATTTTTTCGTATATTCTCCATCTCCGCAGATCTTCTGATTTTTTACACATTCCTGAATGTAATCTGCTGCTTTATCCACATAAGGCGGTACGTTAAACTTAATATCAATCTCTCTCATAACACATCCTCTTTTCTACTGTCTTTTAGCTTTCTCTATGTTCCCGCTTCCAGCTTCCTACGGCTGTCCCAGGCACATTTTCCGTCACATGACTGATAATATATTTCGGTCTTCCCTTGACTTCTTCATAGATTCTGGCAATATAATGGCCAATCACACCAAGGCTTAACATAATAAATCCGCCAATAATGAGGATTAGCAGGATCACCGTGGTAAAACCTTCCACCGCCGTTCCCATCAGATAGCGCACCAGGGTCTGAATCGCCAGGATCACACTGAACAGGATGGATACCCCGCCCATGATCGTCACCAGCTGCAATGGCAGTGTGCTGAAGGAAGTGGCATTGGTAATGGCATATTTCATCAGACTCCAGAAGGACCACTTGCTCTGTCCGTATTTCCGCTCCTGTACTTCATATTCCACAGTCTCCGTACGGAACCCTGCCCAGAAGGTCAACGCCCGGAAAAAGGTATTGCGTTCCGGCAGTTCCAACAGGACCTGTACTACTTTTCTGTCCAGAAGTTTGAAATCGGAAGAAGCATTCATGTCCATCTTGATCAGTTTGCTCATGATCTTGTAAAAAAGTCCGGCAGACAACTTATATCCCAGACTCTCCTTACCGCGGTCGGCCTTGATACCTTCCACGATCTCGGCACCCTGCTGCCATTTTTCCCACATCTGTGGAATCACCTCAGGCGGATGCTGCAGATCACAGTCCATAACGATCACCGCATCCCCCGTAGTCAGCTCCAGGCCTGCAAAAATTCCAGCTTCCTTTCCGAAATTCCGGGAAAACTCCGCTCCCCGTACTCTCGGATTCTTGGCCGATTCTTCCTTAATGCGTTCAAAGGTTCCGTCCTTCGAACCATCACTGATAAATACCAGCTCATAATCGATCCCGTGCTGTTCCAGCAGTTTCCCCAGTACTTTTGCGGTATTGGCAATATTCTGTTCTTCGTTATATGCCGGTAAAACAATCGATAATAATGACATCCTCTAATCCCTTCCGCAGTTCTCGGTCTTGACATACAGGATTCCATCCACAACCCTGGTGGAATTCGCTCCCGGAAAAGTATCCATGTCAATGTATTCCTGCGTCATATAAATCTCACCCACAGTATCCGGATCCAGAAAATTCAGGGTTGCGCCCAGATAGTTCTGCATAAATGCCTGATAATCCGCTCCCTTATAGATCAGATAGTCTCCGCTGAGACCGATCATACCGTCCGTGACTTTTCCGGTAATATCCGTAGTGGGGAATTCATCATACCCGATGACACCCACCAATGCAATGGAATTCCCTGATAGTACCCTTCCGTCTGCTCGATCCTGTCCAGCAGACGTACACAGTACGCATAGGTCTTCTCGTATTTTTTCTCCAGATTGGAATATCCGATATTATCCGATACTCCATAATTGAATACCAGGATTCCGGCCGCCAGTAATGCCACCCACTGGATCCCGATATCTGTTTTCCCGTCCTCCGACGCATATCTGTCCACAAATGCCAGCATCAGGATCAGATATAATACCCACTGATACCGCATCAGCAAATGATAGGTCAGATTCGGAGAAATCACCAGAATCACATTGGTCAAAAGCGGAAGTCCCGCCGCCAACAGAATTATTATAACGAAAAATGCCGGATTCTTCCACCATTTTCTTCGCAGCATGCTTCTCACCAGCAGATAAGCCACCAGAAGCACCAGTGCCGCACAGGCCGTAAAAGAGAAAATATTGTTCACCAGCACATTTCCATGCACCGTAAATGCCAGAAAATCAACATACATTCCCCGGATCGTTGCAAACAGCCCCAGACCGGAACCTCCCTGCTCCATGGAATTGATCCCCTGATAGGTATCCAGCACCTTTCCCTGTAATTTCAACAGAATCTGCAGGATTACGTAATACAATGCGGCTCCGGCAACTCCCATGCCCAGGTAACGAAGTACATAGAACGCTTTCGTCTTCCAGCCCTTCATCTTCCATAAAAAAGAGCAGGATCACATATACGCACAGCAGAATGGCAAAGGGCAGATATGCCTGATAGATCCCCATACTGAACGCAAGACATACCGTCCCCGGCCAGCCAGCCTTTTTTCTGTTTTTTCGTAAAAAGCACTGCCAGAATTGCGAGGAACAGTGCCATCATATAACCATCCATGGTAAACACATAGGCAAAAGTGGATGCCAGTGCCGGAAAAGAAACCAGCAATCCGCTCACTGCCATGATTACCAACGGGTCTGCAAGTTCCAGCAGTTCCGTCAATGCCACCGCCGTCAGCGCCAGCCAGAGCAGACCGATCAGACCAATGATCCACGGAATGGTAAAATACGAAGAAAAGCCACATGCCACAGACAGAAACCACCGTCCGGAAGTGATCATATTCTGATCAAAATACATACTGCTCAGGCCGTCATGATTCGGAATATCCGAAAGCATCACCGGCAGATGGATCAGAATCCCCAGTACAAACGCTGAGAGAAAGGCGATCTTCCATGTATTTTTTATTTTTGTTCTGCTAGATTGAAAAAAATCCCACGGGGTCTTCATCCGTCTGTCACTCCTTATTTAGTCTTTCCGCGATCGTCTGTGCGATCTTCTCTCTGCCGGCCTCATTGGGATGCAGGCCGTCATCGGTATAGAGATACAGATCATCCCAGGTGTCATGTGGATAATAGTCATGATAGATGTCTATGACTTCTACATTCAAAGCCTCACACAGCCCGATTTCCGCATTGACATAATCCTCCAGCACACCACCGCCCAGATCATATTCCTCACAGGTCAGTTCCGGATCCGTATACCAGGTATAGGGTGGGGTGATGAAGATAATGCGCAGCTCCGGATAGGCTTCCCGCAACTCCTTCACAATACTGCGGATAGCTCCACAGTAGGTATATTCATCATACGGATCTGACGTGGATTCGATGGGAGTGCCGGAGTGATAATCATTCAGTCCGGAACCGATAAACAGGATCTTCACCTGGTCAAAATCGATCTGTCCCAGATCTCCCAAAGTATCCTCAAAATAATCCGTGGCTGCTTCTCGGATGTGAACGGTCCTCTGGACACCGAAATCCTTCACCACAAAGGAACGTACCAGTCCGGCCGCAGAAATGGAATCCTTGGTATATCCCAGCCTTCTCTCCGCATCCGCTCTGCCAAGAACCGTTCCTCCCAGCCCACCGTTGTAGCATTTTAAACCTGTCTTCTCCTGAAGCTTCGCTGCGATGGATGTCTCATCACGGCACAGACCATATACACTGTCTCCCAGAAACACTACATCATAAGGAATCCTCTGATATTCCCGGTGCCCCCGGAAAAAACAGTACCAAAGCAGCACGAACAAAACAGCTGCTGTCACACTATATCAAAAGTTTTTTTCTTCCAGCTGCCGTTTTTTCTTCATAAACCTCAGATATTATCCTTCTATTCCCGCCGTCTGCAGGATCTCTGCGATCCGGGCAGCTCCCTGCCCGTCTATCAAAATTCTCTCCGCTTCATAGGTTTTCTGCCGCAGTTCCCTGTTCTCACAGACATTCCGACACCAGCTGCCGATGGCTTTTCTTGTCTCTTCCGGTGTGTAATGCCATTTTCCGGCATATCCGGCAATTTCCTGCTTTCCCAGCCATTCCGTCAGCCCTTCCTGGTTCTCTGCGTAAGAAAAACAGACAAAAGGCACTCCCAGAACTGACAATTCATAGATTGTCGTTCCACCGGCAGTCACCGCCAGCTGACAAGCCGTCATCAGTCCCGCCATGTCTTTCACATCGCAATGCAGAACCACGTTGTTTTGCTCCGATGCATATTGCTCCAATTTTTCCCGGTTCGGATTAAACCCTCCCACCACCAGATGATACCTTATATTTTTTCCCGCCAGACTGTGCTCACACAGTTCCCGCAGGATTTCTCCCGCAATGTTGTCTTTGTCTCCGCCACCGGTGGTGATCAGGATATCCGTTACATCATCCTGCAAAATATACTGTGCTGCCGCCTCACAGAACTGCTGCCGCACCGGCACATAAGCAGCTCCGAGATACTGTCCGGTACTGCTGCCATACAGTTCCCGATACTTTTCCCGGGAAGCAAACAGATTGTAATTGATCACGCCGTCCACCGGAAATGCATGCTGCTGCATATCATCCAGCAGATACACCCTGCCAAACCGGTGCAATGCCTGCAAATAAGCATCCGTCACCGCATAGCTGTCCACCAGAAAAACATGCCCGCTTCCCCGGATCAGTCCTTCCAGCGCCGAAAGCTCTCCTTCCAGGTCGGCAGGATCCGTCCCAAGGATCTTCACCGGCATGTTCCAGCTCTGCAACAGTTCCGCAGATGCCTGCTCCGCGCACAAAAAGCAGAGTTCTTCCGGATGCTCTATTCTTTTTTGTAATTCCTGTGCCACCGTGAGGCAACGCATCAGATGCCCTGCCCCCGTAACAGCACTGCCGTCCGCACGAAAATAATACATTTGCGCTCCTTACTGCTGTTCCTTCTCTGTGAAATCCACAAGAGACCAGTCCATAGGGGTTCCCAGCCTGGCATCTCTGGTGATCCGTTTGCCCAACAGTTCCTCATAATATCTGGTATGCAGTCCGCAGGAAGGTCTCACAGACCGCAGATTCTCCGGAGTAAACACATCCCCGGCCTTCATATCCTGTGCCACGAACAGGGAACGGGAATGTTCTCTGCTCTTTTTCTGCTTCGGTGTCAGATCGTAGGTCACCTTTCCTACTGCTTTCTCGATCATGCGGATGTGATCCACCATCTCTTTGAATTCTTCCGGTTCCATGGAGAATGCCGCATCCGCACCGCCGTCTGCTCTGCGCAGTGTCAGATGTTTCTCCACCACCTTGGCTCCCAGCGCCACGCCGGCACCGGCCACGGCACAGCCCATGGTATGATCAGAAAGACCTACCACACAGTCAAAGACTTCCTTCATGGAAGGAATCGTCTTCAGATTAATATCCTCATAGGGTGCCGGATAAGCGAGGTACATTTCAACAGGATCACATTCTCGTTGCCCTCTTCCTTACAGGTACGCAGTGCCAGCTCGATATCCGCCAGATAGGCAATTTCCGGTAGACATGATAATCGGCTTGCCGGTACGGGCGATCTTGCGGATGAAAGGAATGTCGTTAATCTCGAAGGATGCCACCTTGTATACCGGTACCTCCATCTCTTCCAGAAAATCAATGCTGGTCAGATCAAAGGGAGAAGAAAAGAATACCAGTCCCATCTCCTCTGCGATCTTTTTCAGCCTTGGCTGCCACTCCCAGGGAGTATAGGCGGTCTCATACAACTTGTGCAGTGTGGTTCCGTCCCAGATGGTTCCCTGTGTGATCTGGAAGCAGGGATCATCACAGTCCAGTGTGATGGTATCCGGGGTGTAAGTCTGTATTTTAATGGCATCCGCACCGGTATCCTTTGCCGCCTGCATGATAGCCACTGCTCTGTCAAAATCCATCAGATGATTTGCAGACATCTCTGCAATTACAAAAGTGGGAGAATCTTCACTGATTTTATGATTCCCGATCATGATCTCTTTGTTCATAATAGTGCCTCCTTAAGGAAATACAATATGTTCGTACTTCTTGCTGTCCCGGATCCCTTTCCAGTGTTCCGCTGTCATGCGCATATATGTCACGTCATAAGCAGCTCCGTTTTTCACCACGTGGGCTTTTTTCTCTTCCACGACTTCACAGCCGCAGATCTTATGGAGCTGGATGACACCCTGATTCAGGGTGAATACATCACTGTATACCGCATTTTTCCCAAGATCCAGAAACGCATGGTCATACATACTCATCTCCAGCGCCAGTGCCGTCTGGATGCTACGCAGTTTTTCTCGCCCACGTAATAGGCCCATCCCAGATCTCCTGTGGGATTCGTCAGCCCTGTGTAATTGATGACGCCGGCTGCTGTGCCGTCGATCTCAATGATCCAGTAGCTCACATCCGGATCCTGCTGCACTTTGGCAAACCATTTCTTCTGCCCTTCCAGAGTCAGCTTCGGATCCGTATTCATATAGCGGGTAATCTCCGGATCCATGCGCCAGCGCATGATCTGTTCCAGGTCTCCCTCTGTCACTTTTCTTAATGTAACACTCATTCGCAGCCCGCCTTTTCCAACAGTTCACGCATTCCTTTTAAATCAATGGCTTCGTCTAAGGGAATGCTGACACCAAGCTCTTCCTCCAACTGTCCGATGATCATGACATGCGCCAGAGAATCCCACTGCTCCACATCTTCGATCATGGTATCCTCGGTGATGGTTCCCGCCGGAACCTTTAATACATCTTCAATCAGCTTTATGATCTTCTCTTTCATATGGTTATCCTCTGCTTATCCTCATTTTTTCTAACATTTATCACTGTCCGGTCTTCCGTCCGGCAGCCGTCACCCAGCCCCAGGTCAATCATATAAAGTCTCCTTCAGCCAGTAGGCCCTCTCCGGTCTCTCTGCCAGTGTGATCTCATAGCAGGTACCGCCCTCCTGTGTACTTTCCGTCCTGTGGTAACCCAGCTTTTCATACAGAGCTTCCACCGGCTTATTCTTGGCTGTCGGGATATATCTGCCGCGGAGTCCGGTATATCCTTCCTCCTGCATCTGCTCCTCGATACGGTCGATCACCGCATTCTCGATATTCCTTCCCATGACACGGCAGCTCATGACCAGATCCGTGATCTCCGGCAGTTCTCCGTCAGTATCCACGATGGCTGCTGCCACGATTCCGTTGTCTCCAAACGCATCCGTCACCTGATACAGAAATACTCTCTTTCCGGCATCTTCCACGATCTGCTGCATCTGCTCTCTGGTGTAGCGTCTGGTGGTCAGGTTGAACTGGTTCGTTTTATTCAAAAGCTGTGTCAGCCGGTCCAGATGTTCCTTCGGATCCACAGGGATCAGACAGATCTCCAGCTTTTTCACATAGTCTTCAAAGCTCACCGCCTGCTCTGCCATGGCATTTCTGCCGGCATTGGCCCGGTACTGTGCGGTCTTCTCCCGGTCCTCTTTCGTGATCACTGCCCGGGCAAAATATTCTTCATAAATCTTTGCCATGCAGGGCGCCAGTTCCTCCGGTCTTGCCGGGAAATCGGGCACAGTCACCTCCGGCAGCATCTGCCGTACCATTTCCCGTTCCGCTTCGCTGTCATCAAAAAAGACAAAGGAATCCGTTCCCAGATTCAGTTCTTCCGCCATCTTACGGATATTGTCCGGCTTCGGGTCCCAGTTGATCCTGCGGGCTGCGAAATCTTCCGGCCCAAGCAGCATATGGGGATGATGTTCCAAGATCTCCATGGCATCCTCTTCATTATTTTTGGATGCTATGGCTAACAGCACACCCTGTTCCTGCATCAGCTTTATGACCCGTTGCAGATTTTTATAAGCCAGACCGCTGTGGTCTTCCGACAAAAGCACCGGTGTGTGATCCGTCTCTCCGGCCAGACCGCCCCACAGGGTATTGTCCAGATCCAGGACCAGCACCTTTTTAGGGGTGCGTTCCTCCAGTTCCGCCTGCTGTAATATTTTTTCCGCCAGAAGAGACTGGGTCTCCATCCCCAGCAATACTTTTCCCATATACCACATTTTCAGGGAAAACGCCTTCTCCTCGCCCTGATGCTCTATGATCCAGCGATAAGGAAATATCCGCACATTGGAATGTTTCTCCGTCAGCTGCTGCAGTGCAGCACTCCACAAACTCTCCAGCTGCTGTTTGCGTTCCGGATCCGCCAGCACAGCCAGTTCCACCGCCCACAGATATGCATCGGAGACATAGAACACACCATGCTCCGGCAGACAGCCTTCCAGCGTCTGAAACCAGTTTCCGATCCGCTCTTTTGCTGTCTGCGGATCATAGTCATGTTCCAGCAGTTCTGCCAGATCCATGATCAGAAAGGTAATGTCCGGCTGAAACGCATGATAAGAGGAAGCCGGGTTCAGCAAAACTCCCAGTTCATTTCCATAGCCTTCCGCATCGTAGACTTCCGCCTGTTTCTGTAACATACGGATCACCATATTCATATTTACATTGGACAATACTGCCAGTCTGCCTGTTGCCATAGTCTCAGATTCCTCCGGGATTATTTTTCCTCCGTCATCAGACGGTATTTCATCTCTGCGATCTTCCAGTCCGTCAGATTATCGATATCCTGCACTTCAAGTTCCGATACGATCAGGGGCAGAATATTTCCCACCATCAGCTTCTTATTCACTGCAAAGCGGTCCGTTACGGAAGACATAGAACTGTCCCACATCATGATAATGGGGCTGCAGGTCCTGGGATCTGCTGTCCAGATATTCGGGATATTTAAATACCAACCGTTCCTGCTCCACTACCATGGCCCGCTGGGGCGGGTAGGAAAAGCTGACCACCGGAATCAGGGTGTCCGCATCGCTTGCTTCCAGCTGTTCTACCGCTGCTTTCAGTTTTTCCGCTGTCACAAAAGGCGCTGTGGGATAGATGCATGCATGCCACATCAAAATGCATGTCACGCTTCTCATATTCCGCCAACACTTCCGCCAGCACATCATTGGTGGTGGCAAAGTCTCCGGAAGTCGCCTCACTGCGGAAAAACGGCACCTCTGCACCGTACTTTTTCGCAATCTCCGCAATCTCCGTATCGTCCGTGGATACCATCACATGGTCAAAAAGTCTGCTGGACAATGCCGCCTCGATGGAATATGCCAGAATCGGTTTTCCACAAAAATCTCTGATATTTTTCTTCGGGATCCGCTTGCTCCCACCTCTGGCGGTGATAATCGCTAATCTGCTCAATTTTCCTAACCTCATCTTTCTCATGCCCGATGGCCGCCCTTCAGGCCCGTAGCTTCCATACAAACTGCCGAATCCTGTAATAGAGATAAAACCGCAGATCGC
>ENA-OQHF01000957-OQHF01000957.1-human-gut-metagenome-genome-assembly--contig:-NODE-957-length-16524-cov-3.519607_pt1 | contig 16524 bp, 16 predicted proteins | sample MGYA00242559_ERZ504709 | MGnify/ENA primary metagenome ERZ504709 (study PRJEB26092, sample SAMD00036203) | human gut metagenome | host: Homo sapiens | study: EMG produced TPA metagenomics assembly of... | reverse complement strand
CCCCATGATATGGATCTGTACTGTAAGAACCTTCCGGCACATTATAGTTCTTAGGATCATAGCCCCAGTTGAACTGCGCTGTGTCGGGTTTTGTTTCGTCTACCGTAGCATAATCAAAGCTCGGCAGAATCTGTACGTGAGTCACTCCAAGATCCAGAATATGATCAAGTCCTGTAGCCAGCCCTTCCCTGTTCTTTGTTCCGCGCTCTGTCAGTCCAAGAAACTTACCTGCATTCCGAATCCCGGAAGAAGCATCGGAAGACAGATCACGAATATGTACTTCATAAATCACTGCATCTGTAGCATTATTAAATGCCGGTCTGACATCTGCATCAAATCCATCCGGATCGGCAGCTTGCAGATCAAGGATCTCACCTCTGTTGCCATTTACGCCTGCACTTCTTGCATATAAATCAACAACTTCATTTACTTTATTACCGATCTGTACTGAATAAGTATAATATACACCATTCAGGTCTCCTGTCTTTTCACACACCCAGGTTCCTTTGACATCTGCTGTCATTGGAATTGTTTCTATCAAATTGTCACCATCGCCCTGCTCATATAGGTTAAGCGATACTTTCCCGGCAGCAGGTGTCCATATACGAAATGTTGTCTTTTCTTTTGTATATACAGCCCCCAGATCGTTACCGTCATATACCAATTCATCATTAAAATAAGTAGAACCAATCTTTCTTTTCATCGATACCATACATCCTTAATAGCCCTGTCTGTTCAAAGAATCATCCTGTTACCCGCCTAGTATACCTCTCCCTTTTCAGTTCGTCCAGTTAATTTTTTCGTTTTTTTTCGTAAATTATCCTATTTTGTCAAGTATACTACCGCTTCATACGGACGGATTTTTTCTGAAATATCTTTATAGTTTCCTATCAGAATTCCCCGGTTTTCTTTTACCATATCCGCAATAGAAGCCGGAACATCCAGTTCTTTTTCCGTGAAATTGCAGATTACCAGTATTTTTTTATTCTCGGATGATCTTGTATAAATGTAAAGATTTTCATCTGCATCTTCAAGTCCGTCGAACGTTCCATAAACGATCACTTCTTCCTCTTTGCGCAGTTCTATGAGTTTCCTGTAGTAATTGTATATGGAATCCGGATCTTCCACCTGAGCAGCCGCATTGATCGTTTTATAATTCGGATTCACGGCAAACCATGGCGTTCCCGTGGTAAATCCTGCATTTTCTGAATCATCCCACTGCATAGGTGTCCTTGCATTATCCCGTCCTTTCTTACTGATAATGTCCATCATCTGATCATGCGTATATACTTTTGTATCGGTAACAAGATCTATATAAATATTTTTTTCTTCTATATCGTCACATTCAGACACATCCGAAAAATGCATATTGGTCATTCCAAGTTCTTCCCCCTGATATACATACGGTGTTCCCTGCATCATGTGGAGACAGGTTGCAAGCATCTTTGCTGAAAGCTCCCTGTATTCCCCCGGAATCATTTCCCCATCTCGAAACAACCCTTGGCTGGTCATGATTGTTCCAGTACAGACTGTTCCATGCTACTTCCTCTAACCCTTTCTGCCAGCGGTTTAAAACTTCTTTGAGATCCGGAAGATAAAGTTTCTTATCTGTCCACTTTCCATGTTCATCCGAATCCACATCCATATGCTCAAACTGGAATACCATGCTTAACTCTTTTCCATCGCTTCGCGCATATTTTTTTGCCTCTTCGAGCGTAACGCATGATGTTTCACCCACTGTCAGAAGGTTATACCTGCTTAATACTTTTTGGTTCATCTCCTGAAGATATTCATGTTCATGAGGTCCATTGGCTGTGACTGCACCACAAAAAGAATATTTTTCCCCTTCTTTTACCGGGCCATCTTTGTATTCTTCCGGCTTGCTGATCAGACTGATCACATCCATCCGGAATCCGTCAATGCCTTTTTCACACCACCATGTCATCATATCAAAAACTTCTTTTCTTACCACAGGATTATCCCAGTTAAGATCAGGCTGTTCCGGCACAAACTGATGCAGATAATACTGTCCGGTTGTCTCATCAAACTGCCATGCAGATCCACTGAAATATGATCCCCAGTTTGTCGGTTCATGACCATCTACCGGATCTTTCCAGATATAATAATCGCGGTATTTATTATCTTTTGATTTTCTGCTTTCCAGAAACCATTTATGCTGGTCAGATGTATGGTTAACAACCAGATCCATTACCAGTTTCATTCCTCTTTGATGAATTTCTTTTAATAATTCATCAAAATCTTCCATTGTCCCGAACTCATCCATTATAGCCTGATAATCGCTGATATCATATCCGTTATCTTTATTTGGAGATTTATAGATCGGGGATACCCAGATAACTGTGATACCGAGATTCTTTATATAGTCTAATTTTTTTATGATCCCCTGAAGGTCTCCGATTCCATCTCCGTTACTATCCATAAAACTCCTTGGATAAATCTGATAAACAACTGCTTCTTTCCACCATGCTTTCTGCATCTTTTTTCTCCTTATAAATCAGCGGTCATGATCTCAATGACTGCCAGTCTGATCTCTTTTTTTAAATTCGTCGTCTCAAGCTCGCCTAAGATATCTGCCAGATTTTTTCCACTACTTAAAAGCCGGTATGCAGACTCTTTTGCAAGATTACTGTCCTGTGCCTGATTCAGCAGATCATACACACGCTCCAGTGTATGGTTGTCATTTAATGTCAGTTTCTGTTCAAAAACAATTTCCACTTTTTCATCCACTGACACTTTCGGAATGTGGATTCTGATACATCCCTTCTTCCACTGATATTCATACGTTATTTTGATTTCTTTTCCACTTTCATGTATACTTTAGGCACTGCCTCTTTCACTCCACACAGTTCCACTGTATAAATCCCGGAAATTCCGGGATTAGATCTGTCTGTCCGGCCGCCCCTTCGATTGTGAACGCCCCTCTTTCCCGTCCAAAATGCATGGATGTAAAGCACAGCTCCTGCCACTTTATAATCCTCGGTTTCACCGTCATCCTCATAATGTGTATAATTGCCATCCGCTCCGCCATAGACTCTTATGATAAGTTCTTTCCGGATTTTTCAGAAAATCTTTTCCGAACAGCTCTTTCTGCATCGGTAATGATGCCCCCCTGCTTTTACAAGCACCGGAATACTGTTAATGCCGCGGAACATCCACATTACTTTCTCACCTTTATAGATCAATCCGGTAAAGAAATCGTGGTAACAGCCTTCCGGTATCCACGCTTTTACTTTTCCCTGATTTAAACTCGCTATCTGGTCACTTGTAATCGGTGCAACAATCATATCTGTTCCAAAAAGATACTGGTTGTTGCTTACTCCCTCAACAAAAGAATGATCCTGAACCGGATATGCCTGTTCCTTTTCCGGATAATCGTAATACATTGGTGCAATGACCGGGCGGTATTCTTTGTATGCCAGATAGTTCATGGTGTAAAGATAAGGCAGTAACTGATGCCTTAAGCGCAGGGCTTCTCCCATCGCATGTTCTACTTCCGGTCTGAAATTCCATGGTTCTTTTCCACTGAACGACATTTTAGTACTGTGCAGCCTGTTGATTGGGGAAAATGTCCCTAACTCATACCAGCGTGCCTCCATAACATCTGACCGGATTCCAAGCATATGTCCGCCTATATCATGACTCCACCATCCATATCCGATATTTGATGCCGTTGCTGTAAAATAAGGCTGGAAATCAAGAGACTCCCACGTTACAACCGTATCCCCGGAAAAACCTACCGGATATCTGTGAGAACCAGGACCTGCATAACGTGAAAATGTCATTTTTCTTTTTCCATCCCGTCCACTGTCAAGATAATGGTAATGATTCAGCATCCAAAGCGGATCTAACTCTTTCACTGCCGTATGTCCACCCTGCTGCCAGTCCAGCCACCAGAAATCAACTCCCTCTTCCTCAAGCGGATGATGTACGATCTCAAAATAATTTTCCAGAAACTCCGGATCTGTAATATCGAATTCAACCGGTTCTCCGGCTGCCGGATCCATTCCCATTGCCTCTGCCATTTCTTTATACATACTTTCGCATTCCCGGATACCGAGTGCCGGATGTACATTTAAAGTCACTTTCATTCCCCTGTCATGCAGATTATCCATAAAACTCCCCGGATCCGGAAACAGATCCCTGTTCCATGTATAACCGGTCCAGCCGGAACCATACTTCTTGTCAATATCTGTGATATGCCAGTCCATGTCAATGACTGCCACCGAAAACGGGATTTTTTCCGCTAAGAAACGATCCATCAGTCTCTGATACTCATCCTGTGAATACTCGTAATATCTGCTCCACCAGTTTCCAAGTGCATATTTTGGAAGCATTGGGACACGGCCGGTAACCCTAAAAAAATCTTTTACCGCGCCCCGGTAATCATGACCATAGGCAAACAGATAAAAATCCTCTCCTCCATGTTTTCTCTCTTTGATCCAGCCATCCCCGGTAAGTAAAATCGTTTTTGAATCGTCTAATACTGCAAATCCATCCCTGGAAAGAATTCCTTTTTCCAGTCTGATCCTGCCGTCTGCTTCATCGAGCGTACGGGCAGTTCCGAAAAGATTACGATCCTCTTTTCTTCCATAATACCATTCCAGATCACATCCATTGTCCGGTTTTTTCAGCTTCACACTCAGGATGCTCTCATCAAATGCTCTCTCATCATAGCGTATCCGTATGCTTTTTGTCTGGATCTCCAGAAAGTTATTTTTCTGCTTTATCTCAAAAGGAACCTCTTCTAAATCCCTGTACCATATTACCTGCGAAGCCTCATCCACAAATGCACCGGATTCATTATATTCAAATCTGACCAGCCTGTCCGTCAGAAATGTAATACGGTAATTTTTTCCAAGAACAATATTCCGCGGATCTGCTTTTGGTCTTCTTTCACATATGAACTGCTGTTTCATCGTCTATTACACATCCTTTCGTATTTTTACATTTTGAAAAATCTTCTTTAAGAAAAAACTGTTGATCCATGCAATTCCTGAGATACCGATCAGAAACCAGATACCAAATGCAATTGGAATTTTTGAAATAATAAAAAATGGAAGGGTATTCAAACCCAGCATAAGCAATGTATATGGAATATTCGAGATTCCGAGCAATACGGCATTCCTCACAGTTGCTTTCACAGTATTCTCAAAGTAAGATTCCATTGGAAACGCGTAAGTAAAAATCTCTGCTACTATGATCCCGGCTGCGATCACAAGTATCTGTAAAGCATTCATCGTTCTGTCTGCAGCAAAAATATGATAATCCAGATATAGCATTGCAATCACCAGTACACCCACAAGATAAATGATCGTAGATGACCTGAAACTTGCTTTAAACAACTTCCAAAAATCCTTTATCAGATATCCTTCTTTTTTCTCCTGTATGCGAAAGATGCATCCATAAACGGCTGTTATGGATGCCCCTATCGTAACGATCGGAATACAAAAGAGGATTGCTAAAAGATTTAATCCAACCAGATCTGCGATCCGGTTTAATACCTTTACAAACTTTCCATCATTCTGCAGCATTTTTCTCTCCTATGCTCTTATGCCCGAAATTCGTTTTTTCCTTTGCTGACAGTTACTGTCTGACCCATGATCTCTGCCTCGAAATCTTCCCCTTCGTTTATAACTTCCACACCATCTTTGCAGACTGTGATATGAAGTTCGTTTCCTTTCCAGTAAAGAGGATATGTAAACTTCTCCCACTGTTTTGGACAATTTGGAGCAATACGGAGATGTCCGTCACGGATTCTTATTCCACCGAATCCCATTACCACATCCTGCCATACACCTCCCATATTTGCACTGTGGATTCCTGCATCAGAGGATTTCATCTCCTGTCCAAGATCGGTAAGTGCAGCACTCATGAACATATCATAAGCCTCTTTCTCCATACCAAGATCACATGCAGTGATACTGTGGATCGCCTTGGAAAGAGATGAATCATGCAGTGTTCTTGCTTCATAGTATACATAGTTCTTTGCCTTATTATCCGGTGTTGTGATATCTTCCATCTGATACAGAAGTTCTACAATATCAGCCTGTTTACCTGCCTGCATTCCCTGTACATCTTCCCCTGAATAATCATGAAAGACCGTTCCCACAACAGATGCATTCTTATACACAGAAAGATCTATTTCTTTTAGATCAAAGTATCCGTCAAACTGAGGAATAATCCCTGTTTTTTCATCCGGCTGCGGCAGATAAAGTTTCTTCATTTTATCTTTCAGTTCTTCCTCTAACTGTTCTAATGATGTACCCTCTTCCTGCATTAATTTCTGCATTTTCCCGTAGATATCTTTCTTCTCATCACGGATGCATGCAATTACCTGTGCTGCAAGTCTCATATTTTCATGTGCCATATAATTCGTATATGCATTATTATCCACATGTTCTTTGTACTCATCCGGTCCTATAACATCACGGATTTCATATCTGTTGTTTTCTTCAATCCACTCCAGACGACTGTTCCAGAATCTGGCAGTCTCGATCGTCATCTCATAGCCATATCTATCCATGAAGTCCTGATCATCTGTTGCAGCATAATACTGCCACAGTGCAAAAATAATATCAGACGTAATGTGCTGCTCGATCACTCCGGTTAAACAGATCATCGGCTCTCCGGTATGAACATTGACACCGATCACATACGGTGTAACTTCACCATCACTGACCCATGCCGCTTCCCACGGGTACATGGCTCCTTTGTAACCGTTTTCGATTGCTTTCTTTCTTGCACCGTACAGTCCCTTATAACGGAATTCCAGAAGAGTTCTTGCCGTCTCCGGTTCTGCCATCTGGAAATATGGGAAAATAAATGTCTCTGTATCCCAGAAAGAATGTCCTTTATATCCTTCTCCACTAAGTGCCTTTGCACCAATACCAACCCGGTTATCTTCCCTGCGTACCATGATCTGAAGATGATAAAGTGCAAAACGCACCGCTATCTGTGCATCATCTTCTTTACTATCAATCTGAATATCCTGTTTCTTCCAGATTTTCTCCCAGACTTTTTTACTTTCTTCCAAAAGAGTTTCATAGCCTTTTTCTTCTGCTTCTTTTAAATTATCAAGACCATCCCTGCAGACATTCTCTCCTTCCGGCTCTTTCCCTGATGCAACATACTCCAGATCTCTGCTGGAATGGACCGTTGAAATCTTCTCCACTCTTGCAGTCTCTCCCTGTGGAATGACAAGCTGAATTTCAGCGTGGATTTTTCTTCGGTCATCAATGATCTTAGATGCCGCATCTTCTGTATACTTTCCGCTCTGGAATACTTTATGTACGGTGCTGACTGCAATTGAAACTGCCGATTCTGTCGTGACCATACCCATTTGAAGAAATTTTTCTTCAAATGCACGCTTGGAAAATTCTGTGAGATGCTGTGCCCCATGATTTGTTACCTGTGCGTTGATTCCGCTCACAACCGTTGCTTTTACGTCGCAGTTTACAGGTTTGATCTCAACATATGCACCGATCACATGTACGTTCTTATAAGACACAAAACGATGGAAAGACAGCTGCACGACATTCCCGTTTTTTCCTTCCCACAGGACATTACGGCAAGTTTCCCCCGTATAAAGATTTAATGTTCTTGAATACTCTTTTAGATTGTCCTCTGTCATGGAAAAACGTTCACCATTAAGTTCGATTTCCATATTCACAATATCAGAAACATTCGGAAGTTCAGTTGCTTCCTCTTTGCTTGCTTTGTTGAATGTTCCTGTGATGAACATACCCCTGACAGTATCCACATATCTTTCTTCCAGCGAATTGCGGAGGCCTAAATAACCATTCCCCTGTGTGAAGATGGACTCACATTTTCCAGTATATTTCTCATGAAAGCTGGTCTCCTCAATGATCCAGCTTGTCTCTGCCCCTGTTCCTTTTCTGTAATTCATAACTGGCATAGCTTCATTCTCCTTTATTAACCTTTAATTCCGGATGCAGCAACAGATTCCTGTACCTGCTCCTGTGCAAAGCAATATACAATGATTGCCGGAACCACTACGAGTGTGAGTGCCGCAAACATTTTCGTGTAATCGTACGATAATGACTGGTTAAAAAACTGTAATGCAACCGGCAGCGTCCTGTTCTTCTCTGATGATGTAAGAAGTGATGCATAGAAATATTCATTCCAATTGCCGAGAAACATTAAAATTCCAGCGGTAGAGAGACCTGATTTCGCAAGTGGAAGATTGATCATAAAAAATGTACGGAAAAACCCTGCACCATCAATCGTAGCAGCCTCATCCAATTCTTTTGGAACTCCCATAAATGCCGATTTCAAAATGAAAATCGACATTGCAATACCGCTTCCCAGATATACAAGGATCAAACCTGTTTTGGTATCATACAGATGCATGGAATTGATCAGCGAAAAAATCGGCTGTGCTTTTGCATGACCCGGAACAAGCATTGTAATTGTAAATAGTGCAAAAATAAGATTTCTTCCCGGGAACTCATATTTCGCCAATACATAGGCCGCCATTGCAAAACAGACCAGGGATATCACCGTAGATATCAGCGATATCATCAGCGAATTGCCAAAATAACTAAAGAAATCATATTTCTGGAACAGATATGTGTATGCCTCTTTTGCTGTTGTAATACCTGTTGGCAGTGTAAATGGTCCCTCCAGAATCTGTGCATTCGTTTTAAAGGAGGATAATGCCACCCATACGATTGGGAATACACTCAGCATAATAACAATGAATTCTGTTCCATAAATCAGGATATTTGTTAATATTTTTTTTTATCACATTCATGATTGTTCCTCCTAGTAGATTGAATCATTCATACGGAATGCCTTTGTTACAATGTACATAACCAGTAAACCGATCAGGAACATGATCACACCGATCGCATTGGCAAATCCGTAGTTGTAATCTGTGATCGCACGTACCAGCAGTACAGATAAACTCATCGTATCATCACCAGGTCCTCCGGCTGTCGTAAGTGCGATCGCTTCATACATGGAGATACGTGATGTGATAGAACATAACATTCCGGTTCCTATGGAGATCCGGCAAAGAGGAAGTTCCACGAAACGGATCAGCTGCCATCCATTCGCTCCGTCAAGTTTTGCTGCTTCGATCAGTTCTTTTGGAATCGCCATTAAATCATTCAATACGATCAATGTGACAATAACTGCATAAAACAGCCATGTAAGGGTAACTGCCCAGAATGCATATGGACTCTGGTAGAACCACTGCGCCGAAAAATCTTTATCAAATACACGTATCACTGAGTTTAAAACACCCATCTGGTCATTGAAAATAAACCGGTAGATCAATGCCCACGCTGCTGCTGAAATAATATTTGGTATCATAAATACAGAACGTGTGAATTTCCATCCGTGAGGCTTCAGATATAAAACAAATGCCGTGAGCACACCAAATCCTACATGGAACGTCATTGCAATAGCCGACCATAAAATCAGGTTTTTGATCGATGCTGCAGAAGCACTGTTGGTAAAGAGTTTTATATAGTTACTGATCCCATTAAAAGAAGGATCATTAAATCCATCCCATTTTGTAAATGATGTTGTAAGCATCACAGCGATCGGCTGTACATAAAACATCACAAATATAATGATTGTCGGAAGAAGGAATGCGTAAATCCATTTAAAATTTTTAACCTGCACTTTTCCGTATTTTTTCTTTTTTGTCATAATATTTCCTTTCCTTTCAGAAATATCCATTATTTTCAGATACATTCCGCGTTCAGAAGGCAATCTTCTGAAGAAAAGGGGGGAATCAATTTGTCCGTAAATGATCCCCCCTCCATGATTTCATCGATTATTTGTCGCCAGCTTCAGCGGCTTTTGTTGTAAGAGTCTCACAGAACTCTTCCGGAGTAATCTGTCCATTTTACTAACTGCACAAGATTGGTACCAAATACACTGGTTGCTACGGAATCAGGCATAATAGTTTTTACATTAGGAACGATATTTGTATCAGATGTCAGTAACTCGGCCTGCTGTTTTACCAATGGTTTTTCATCTAACTTCGAAAGAAATTCATCGCTATAGGTAAGATTCGGTATCTGGCATCCCTCTGTAAGTGCAAATGTCTCTAACTCATCTTTTGAATAAATAAATGCAAGAAATGCTTCTGCACATTCTCTCTCTTCATCCGTACCACCATTGGTAAGCGTCCATCTGCCAAATACTTTTGTATCACAGATTGACACATTGCCAGGATAATAATCCGCATTTACATCCGCTCCGTTAAATCCATTAGACCAGTTATCAGAAGCACTGTCCACGAATTCGGAGTTCATCCAGGGACCATTGCAGATAACGGCTGCCTGATCAGACATGAATGCATTGGCTGCGTCTGCATATGCTGCACCAACTGCATTAGAGGATGCATTTGTTTTCCAGATCTCTGTTAATTTTGTTACAGCATTTACGAATGCCGGCTCTGTGTAATCGTAGCATTTGGTTCCTTCATTCGATTGAAGCCATTCTTTACCGCCATCTTCATTTGCGATCAATGCCGTTAAAAACAATGCTGATGTCCATGCATCGTCAACTGTCTGGAACGCTAATTTGTTGTCACCAAGAGAACTGATAAATTCATCCATTGTCATGGCTGAAACTGTTTTCTCCGGTGAGTACAGTGCTGAGTTATAGTATAAACCTACGTTAGAAAGTGTGATCGCCGGCACACTGATGATATCACCGTTCTCCTGTGTACAATATTCCAAAGAAGAATCTACGCAAAGCTCTTTGATCTCTGGATGTTCATCCAGAAAATCATTCATCGGGTAATACAGTTTTCCCGGGATCATTGCTGTCTTGATCCATTCTATGTTAGGTGTCTGGATCAGTGCAGGAAGTGAATCAGACTGTGCCAGCTGGCTGATCTTGTCTGTATAAGATGCCTCAACGACTTCTTCTAATTCAATATGATATTTTCCTTTGTTTGCCTCATTAAATCTCTCAACGGCAGGTTCAAAATATATAGCACCCACATTCTCTCCGACAAAATAGGTCGGGATTGTAAGTGTGATCTCACCACCGTCAGATGCATTCTCTGTCTTTCCTCCCTTTTCGGTTGCTGATGCACTGTTATTACCGCCGTTTGAGCCACCGCATGCTGCAAGGGACGCTGTCATTGCTGCCACAAGTAAAATAGATACAAATCTTTTCTTCATATGTATTCCTCCTGAAATATTAGTATAAAGTAAAAAACTAAAACGTTTTGGTAACTGATAAACGAATCATATCCCAAAACGTTTTGGTTTTCAAGTCTTTTGTGCATTTTTTTGTTTTTTCATCATGTTTCACGAATTTTATTGTTTACTTTTATATAATTTTCACAAGTTCATTTCTTTGTTGATGCGCGTTTCATAAGTTTGTATTCCATGGGTATCCAGTCTGGTACACGGTTTCCTTCAATCATGCTGATGACCGTATTCGCACACGCTACGCCCATTTTGTAAGGATACTGCTTAATCGATGTAATCCCTCCGTGAATATACTGTGAAACCGTATAATCATCAAACCCTGCTATTGCTACATCATCCGGCACCCGTACTCCAAGCTGTCCCATGCCTTCAATTGCTCCAATCGCAATGCTGTCACTCACACAAAAAAAAGCATCAATCTCCGGATAGCTTTTTTTTAATTCTATTGACTTTTGAACTGCTATTTTCTGCTCAAACAGACAGTCCTCGATCCATTCTTCCCGGATATGGAGTCCATGTTTCTCTAATGCACGCCTGTATCCACACTCTCTGCGTTCTGACACCTGCGCCATCTTCTTACCGGAAAGCATTGCAATATTACGGCATCCATTCTCAATAAGATGTTCTACTTCTTCAAAAGATGCTTTCTCATTATCAACGGAAACCTCACATACATGGTCGCTTTCCAGCGCAACATCCACAAGGACGCATGGAATCTCACTGTTTTTAATCTGCTCATAGTACGGCATATCCATAGCAAGCCCGTCAACTATGATTCCAGCCAGTTTCTTTTTCTTGCAGATCTGCCCAAAACTGATTTTTATCTGCTTGTTTGTCGGCATTGTAAGAATCGTAAATTCATACTCCATTTTCTGGGCAATCTTATAAATTCCACTCGTAAGTCCAAACATAATACCGCTCGGATCTTCTTCCGGCAATTCCCCGGCAAGCAGCAGTGCAATTGTCTTCTTCTGTATGCCTCTTAGTGAACGGCCAGCCTCATCCGGTATATAATCCAGTCGTCTTGCCACCTCCATGACTTTCTGTCTGGTCTTTTCACTCACATCTTTATAGCCGTTCAGTGCATGGGATACCGTAGTCAGTGATACTCCTGCCTCCTGTGCAACATCACGTATCGTCGTTCTTTCATTCAGATATAACTTTCTGTCTTTCGCCATATGATCCCCCATTGCATTACATTTTTCAGTGATTTGTAACCATCTTATCACATTTTATCATGATATTCCAACTGCAAAGCAAGCAATTCCATCCATATTTTTCCTGTTTATATTACTTGTAATTCTTATTTTGCAATGTCCAGTAAATCTTTAAATGTAGACAGCTTATAATCTGCTTTGTCATAACCTGCCGCATCGCCGATCGCAATTGCTGTCATATGACCGGAAACTGCTGCATCAATTCCCGCATATGCATCTTCCACAACACCGCACTCTTCCGGCTTCAAGCCAAGAAACTCTGCTGCTTTTAAGAAACTTCCGGATCTGGTTTGGATTTTTTCAATATTTGTTCCATCCGAAATTGCATCGAATTTGTCGATAATTCCTGTTCTCTCAAGAATATATTTTGCATTCCTGCTTGATGATCCGATTGAAAGCAGATATCCCCTTCTATGCAGCTCATCTAAAGTTTCTTTCACTTCATCACTGACATCTGCCGGTGTCATCTGCTTCTAAAAGTTTTTTATAAATATCATTCTTCTCTTCCGCCATCTTCTGTTTCTCCTCATCGCTTAACGGATGTCCCTCATATCTTTCCAGAATAATTTCCAGACTATCCATACGGCTCACTCCGCGCAGCCGGTTATTGATCTCCTGATCGAAGTAAATACCTTTCTCATCCGCCATCTGTTTCCATGCTTTATAATGATACTGATCTGTAAACACGATCACCCCGTCCAGATCAAAAATAAGTCCTTTTAATGACATTTCTACACCTCCATACTTTCTCTCGCTCTTAGTTTTCCGATATCATCCTGTGTGTCTTCTCTCTTGTCTATGTTCATGCGTCCAGTTACCAAAACGTTTTGGTAAATTTATATTATCATCCTCTATTTTAAAAAGCAACAACGTTTTGGTAAATTGTCAATAAAATTCATGTACTGAAAAAACTGCGGTTGAATTTTACAGCAGACAAGCCTTTCTTTCCATACTTCCATCCGGTGAAACAGAAACACCGGCAAATCTGTTTATGTTGGTATTGAACGATTTGTAGTAAATAAAGTATAATGTCCATGAGCTCATTTTGACACCTCTCAAAATACAAAGAAAGGAACACCATGAAAACAGGACTTGTAGTAGAAGGCGGCGGTATGAAATGTGCATACAGCGCCGGTATTCTGGACAAATTTTTAGATGACAATATCACATTTTCCTACTGCATCGGCGTATCTGCGGGTGCTGCAAATACGCTGTCTTATCTCGCAGGACAACGGGGACGTAATCTCCGTTTTTATACGGAACATCTAAGGGATCCGCGCTACTTAAGCGTACGAAATTTAGTACATACTGGAAACTTATTTGGCCTGCAGTATATTTACGGGACACTGACAAATTCCGATGGGGCAGATCCGCTTGATTACTCTGCCGTCATGGAAAATCCGGCTGAATTTTATATGCCTGCAACCGATGCCGCAACCGGGCGGGCAACTTATTTTTCCAAATACGACATTGTCCGTGACGACTACCGTGCTGTTATGGCAAGCTGCGCCCTGCCTGGTTTCTGCCGTCCTGTAAAAGTAGGGGACCGTTACTATTACGACGGCGGTGTTGCCGATTCGATTCCGCTGCACCATGCGATCGAACAAGGCTGTACCAAAATGGTCGTTATCCTCTCAAATCCAAGGAACTTCGTAAAAAAACCAGAGGCACACCGCCCGCTGTATAAACATATGCTGCATAAATATCCGAAAACAATCCAAAGCATCGACAACCGGCATATTAATTATCAGGCATCCATCGACCTTGCCTGCCGGCTAGAAAAAGAAGGCTATGTTTTTATCTTTGCACCAAGCCGCCATATGCCGCTTAGTACTTTTTCCAAGGATGCTGCCTTAGAACAGGATCTTTATGATCTCGGAGTTGCAGATTATGAAGCCCGCGCAGAAGAGTTGAAACATTTTTTGAACTAATTTATCTTACAAATAAAAGGACTTTTACCACTATGACCAAAGATCTTACCACCGGAAAAATCATGCCGATCCTGATCCGCTTTACGATCCCGCTCGTGCTCGGCAACCTGTTCCAGCTTACCTACAATGCCGTAGACAGTATCATTGTCGGGCATTTTGTCGGAAAAGAAGCACTTGCCGCTGTCGGCATCTGCAATCCGATTTCCACTCTGATGATCCTGTTTTTAAACGGACTGTGCATGGGTGCCAGCATTTTAATGGGAATGCAGTATGGGGCAAAAGATTATGACACGCTGCACCGCCAGATCAGTACCACCATGCTCTCCGGCGTTATTTTTTCGTTGATCTTATCCACAGCATGTATCCTGTTTGCAAGACCGATCCTGATCTTAATGCAGGCAGATGCAAGTATTCTATCCCTCACAACAGAATACTTACAGATCATCTTTTTAGGATTGGTCTTTACCTTTCTGTACAACTTTTTTTCGAGCACACTGCGTGCACTCGGTGACAGCAATACCCCTCTTTATTTTCTGATGATCAGTGCCGTTTTAAATATTTTAGGGGATCTGTTTTTTGTTGTCGTGTTGAAAGCCGGCAGCAACGGCTGCGCGGTATCTACCGTGCTGAGTGAAGCCTTATGCTGCGTTTTCTGTGTCATCTATATCCAGAAAAAAGTGCCCTTATTAAGACTCGGAAAAAAATGGCTGGTATTTGACCGCTCGCTCTTAATGCGCACGATCGCCTATGGCTGGACATCCGCATTACAGCAGGCAACTGTACAGCTTGGAAAACTCGGCATCCAGGCAATCGTCAACACCATGGGTGTTTCGGTTGCAGCCGCATTTGCGATCGTAAACAGAATTGACGACTTTGCCTACACACCGGAACAGAATATTGCGCATGCCATGACTGCCTTAATGGCGCAGAATAAAGGTGCCGGAAAAAAAGGACCGCATGCGGGAAGGATTCCGCTGCGGTAGATTCTTGAAATTATATACGGGTTTATTGTATTTGCACTCTGCTTTTTATTTGCCAGAGAATTTATGCTCTGCTTTATCAAAGATGAGGAAGTCATCGGTCACGGCGTTATTTACCTTCACCTGATTTCCCTGATGTATGTCCTGCCGGCTGTCACAAACGGTATTCAGGGATATTTCCGTGGCATCGGAGATTTAAAGATCACACTTATCAGCAGTTTTGTAAACATGGGTGTACGCGTACTTGCCGCTGCACCACTTGTCCTGAAAATGCATCTTGGTATTGAGGCACTTCCATATTCCTATCTTGCAGGCTGGATCGCCATGCTGATCGTGGAGTTACCGCTTTTGCTGCGCAAAGTGCACAGCAAATAAACAAAATTTTTCAGATTTCTTCCTCATCATGTTCCTTCATCTTCAAAATACAACTATTGAAAAAAGGACTCTATCCGTTTTGGGGATAAAGTCCTTCTTTTTCTATTTTGTATCTATGCAATTATCTCTTCAGGCACATTGTCTGATTCTCTCGCTACCATCCACAATCTGTCACTTTACGCGCGCAGTCAGATGGTCTCCTTCCACGTCAATCAGGATCGTATCGCCTTCCCTTACCTCATCTGCAAGAATCAGTTTTGCAGAAAGTGTCTCCACATGTTTCTGTAAGAAACGCTTTAACGGTCTTGCACCGTAAACCGGATCGTATCCGTTGTCCACGATATACTGCTTTGCCGCATCTGTCAGCTCTACTGTGATCTCACGGTCAGAGAGACGTTTGTTGAGATCTGTGATCAGAAGGTTGATAATGTTGCCGATATTGCCTTTTGTGAGCGGCTTGAACATGATGATCTCATCGAGACGGTTCAAAAATTCCGGACGGAAATGTCCTCTCAGTTCATTCATGACTGCCTCTTCACACTCCGGATTGATATCTCCGTTGTCATCAATTCCTTCGAGCAAATGTGCTGAACCAAGGTTTGACGTCATAATAATGATCGTGTTTTTAAAGTCCACAGTCCTGCCCTGTGAATCGGTGATACGTCCGTCATCAAGTACCTGTAACAGCACATTAAATACATCCGGATGTGCTTTTTCCACCTCATCAAACAGTACAACCGAATAAGGTCTTCTTCTGACTGCCTCGGTAAGCTGACCACCCTCATCATATCCGACATAT
>ENA-OQHF01000956-OQHF01000956.1-human-gut-metagenome-genome-assembly--contig:-NODE-956-length-16525-cov-4.625259_pt1 | contig 16525 bp, 21 predicted proteins | sample MGYA00242559_ERZ504709 | MGnify/ENA primary metagenome ERZ504709 (study PRJEB26092, sample SAMD00036203) | human gut metagenome | host: Homo sapiens | study: EMG produced TPA metagenomics assembly of... | reverse complement strand
TGCAATTTTTGCGTTCTGTGTTGTTATAATTCATTTCAAAGTTACCTCAACTTTCAATTTGATAATTTGACTTTACTAACCGTGCAAAGATCAGTAATCTTATTTACTCTGAGATATTTTTTCTCAACCTTCTTTCTCGGAATTCCTTATATTTAAATTATACAAGAAGCTCCTTTCTGCTACAATATATTTATGGTTAATAACCCTTACAGCCAGTAAGGAATTATCCATCTTGTTGCTTAAGCTGTATAATGATGGAGCAATAGGTATGTGTAATTTCCGACGTTTTTAAATCAATCAATACAAAACACTTCAAAATGTAATTGTAAAAAACAAGATCAATATAATAATCTTCTTTTTCAGTTCGAATATGCTGTTGTCTCGCTACAAACGCATACCCTTTCCCCAATTCCATGAGAAATTTTTGAATATGCGTGATAATTCTCTGCTCCAATTCACTTTCCGTAAAATCTGTATTAGAAGATAGTCCAAGAAATTCTGCTATTACTGGATTTTTGATAAATTCCAGCTTATCAGCCTGATAAGAAGCAGTCAGTTCTTTCATTTCTTTTTCTACAGGTTCTGCATTTTGAGACATAAGCATTCGGTAATAATACTGTGAAGAAATATTCCGTTGCAAAGTCCGAACTGACCATGCTTGCTCCTGTGCCTCTTTTGCATACCATGCTCGTGCCTCTGGTGATGTTTCCTGAAGCAAAATTCTATAATGCGTCCATGACAAGGGACGCCCAGACTTTGGACGCAGTGAGTCCAAAATTTGAGGAAATTCCTGATGAAATTTCACATATTTATAAAGACTGCTAAAGTCAAAGCCTTTGCCATATTTTTCTTTTAATTCTGATGATAGCTTTTTCATAGTTTTTTTGCCATAGTCCGCTTTTCCATTTTCATTCAGACACTCTATAGCAATTCGCTTTCCCAACAACCAGTTTCTTTGAACCAGAATTGTATCGACAGCCGCATACGCAATACTTTGTGCACTCTCCACGATTTCACATGTATCAGCAAATAAATCTCCTGTTTCATGGTAAGCAATCATACTTTTATTTAATTTTGGACTCGGTGAATCCAAACTTGTTTTTTCTTTTTCAGAATGTTTTTTTTCCATCAAAGCAACCTCCTTTTCGATAATTGTTGCGACACTGTCGCAACTTTTCCATTTTGAAGTTCCAGATTGACACCTCAAAACGATTTCTTTAAATCTCCAAAATCTATGTTCTTATTTTACCCCAACTCTTTCATTCTGCCTACTGCTATTTCATGTTCACATATAATAATGAGATCGTAATCCACGACCTCATCACCTTCATTTAAACATAAATCAATTTCCTGAGAATAATCTCTGCGAAGAAAACCATACTTGCCAAGTTGCTCCATCTGCTCACCGGATTTATAGGTGAGATTCGGGATCAGATATCCATTTACATTTGTGTACGTTATATAAATAGGACATTCGCAATCCGCTTTCGCTACTTACTCATGAACACAGTTGCTTCGCTGCCTGCGTTCATTTTATTAGCACTCTCCATTTCTCATCATTTTTTGACCACAAATTTACGACATTTACGACAAATCTGACACTGCTTTACAATACCAGACAAAATGACTGATGCATCTGTAATAAGCAGATCATCCATATCCTTATTGATCTTCTTTTCCTTTTCTCGCAGACTCGCCAGATTAGCTGCATAAACTGAATTATGCTTTCCGGTAATTTCATCCTTGTAGCCATACTCATAACGTCCATCCGGGCGCTTGTATTCACCTGTTTTTAAATTTATGCCTTTATTATCTTTTCTTGCCATATCAATCATTCCTTTCACTTCATTTTTCGTTATTCGGACTGATTTTTGGAGTCACTTAATTTTGATTAACCCACAGATTACTGAAAATATAGAATATAATAGTAAAATATCACAAAAATCGAGCTCAATTTTTGTAATGGGTTATGCGCTTAACCTTTGTAAATTCCACATTTATAATGTACCATATAATCATAATATCGCAGAAGAAGGAATGGAAATGACACAGAACAGGATTAGAATCGTAGATGTTGCAGATACGTCAGGTCTTAGTACTGCTACTGTCTCAAAAGTGATTCACGGCAAAACAGAAAAGATTTCAGATGAAACGGTAAAACGCGTCCAGCAGGAACTTGAAAGGTCAGGATATATCCCGAATATGGCTGGCATTTTGCTTGCGAGAAATAATTCAAGAATTATCGGAGTGGTAGTGAATGACCATGAAAAGTATGCGGGCAGGGTTTTAGAGGATGGATTTGTGAGGTCATCGCCGAACGCTCTTTCCCATGAGGTGAATGAAAAAGGATATTTTCTGATGATAAAAACAACCTCTGATTTCTGCTGCTTCTTCCGGACTTTCTTTATCGGTTAATAATTTTGTTTCTTCATCCGAAATTTTCATGATATCCACGTAAGGGATCAGATTTCGCATCTGTTCCTTTGCAGTTTCCTCATCCTTCCATAAGGAGGCTCTGTAATTCGGATCATATGAAATAATACTTCCTTTTTCTTTCGCTCGACGAATCGCATAATGCGTGGTGTCGCTTGCCGGCTGCTCCGTAAGCGACAGAGAACCGACATGGAAAATATTTTTCATTCAGAAGCATTCCTTCTGTCTCTACATTTTCTTTTTCCAACACGGATTTCAAAGCAAGCAGTCCGTTTTCCAATAACTTTTCCAGAATCTGGTTACATTCATTTTCTTCGTCCGTGTGAATATAAAGTTCCCCATATTCAAATTCCGGCATACTAAATACCTCTATTTTCTTGAAGCAATACACTCTACTTCCACTAATCCACCCCTTCAACAAGCTGTCCTGTTGTCATATCAATTCCAAGCTGTCCGGATACATAAACTGTATCTTCGGTATACCATCCCTGTGAGTATGGTTCGATCGCAACCGGTGCTTTATCTTTTGCTCCTTCTTTCTGTTATGCCATATGTCTGTCACGCGCCACTTTAATGCAGTCCAGACCTTTCTTTAATACAGCTGTCTGTGTTGCTACGTTCAGACGAACAAATCCTTTTCCGCATTCGCCGTAGTTTGTTCCACTGTTCAGGCGCACACCAGCCTCTGCAAATGCATTCATCAGATCATCCTGTTCCATATTCCATGCACTGAAATCAATCCACAGCAGATAAGTTCCTTCTGGTTCGATCATCTTAACTTCTGGCATATTTTCTGCAAGGAAGTCTCTTACTACACCGATGTTCTTCCAGAAATATTCATTCTGCTGGTCTACATAGTAATCGCACTCGTTGTAGCAAGCCATAAGTGCTTCGATTCCAAGGTAGTTGTAATCAAAATTCTCCTTCATAATCCCATTTGAAAGAATCTGTGCCAATACGATTGATCGGTTCATCAAAATCATAAAATTTGTTTGCCATTGTTTTTACCTCATTTTTTCAATATCTTCATCATCTGTTTTTTCGATGGCACCTGACCTGCAACAACCAGTTTCCCGTCAATCATCACAGAAGGAGCCGTCATCACTCCCAGCTTTACGATCTCAACCAGATCTGTCACTCTCTCGATTTCCGTATCCATCCCGAGTTCTTCAAGACACTCCTTCACAACCGCATTTGTCTTATCACAGTTTTCACAGCCACTTCCGATTACTTTTATATTCATATCCTGCCTCCAGATTTAATTATTCAGTTTCATAGGAAGTCCCACACATTCTTCCCACGCTGCCGCGATTTCGCGGATCAGTGCAATTCCGATTTTAGAAATAAAGACAAGCTGAGACTTCGGCTGGGCTTTGTAAGGTGCATAATCCCGTTTTTTTCCAACTACGTCAACCTTTTCCCATCCTTCTTTTTCTACTTTAAAGAATCCCTTTACACGGAAAACATCCGGTTCAATCTTTGCAAGGAAAGCTTCCAGCTTTTCCTTCTGGATCTCTCCCGTAAAATCCATGGAAAATGTTTTCGGTTTATTTTTCGATGAATTCGTAGTATCCTCACATTCTGCCCATTTGTACAGCATCAGATCCATATCATAAAACGAACGGTCAATATTTCCATTCGCACTCTCTGTAATTGGGCATACCGGATTAATTTCACGCACTTTGTCTTTCACCTGTTCAATCTGCTCGCTACCCACCAGATCAACCTTTGTCAGAACCGCAAGATTGCAGTGTTTAAGTTGACGGTCAATTGTCTCTGAATCCCCGATCTGATCCAGAAAATTATAACAGTCCACCAGGCAGATGCATCCTCTGAAGTCATATGCCCCAGGCGCCATTACTTCTGTGGCTGCAAGAATTTCTTCTGCATTAGACGGGTCCCCGAATCCAGAGCTTTCCACAAACACATATTCCAGACCTTTCTGTGCCATCTGCGTCAGTGCATCCACAAAGGATAAACGAAGGCAACTGCAAAAAATAGAGCCTCTGTTCAATTCTATCATCTGGATATCATTATTCTGAAGCACCGTTCCGTCAATACTGATCCTTGACGGAGAGCCTGCTATATGCCAGCGGAGCCATTTCAGAACCGGGGAGCGTCGAAAAAGGGACAACGAGGACGGACACCATGTTTTTGGAGCGGCAGCGTGGGATTACCATTCAAGCGGCAGTCACTTCCTTCCAGTGGCACAGATGTAAAGTTAACATTGTGGATACGCCCGGCCACATGGATTTTTTGGCGGAGGTGTACCGCTCTTTGGCTGTTTTAGATGGGGCCATCTTGGTGATCTCCGCTAAAGATGGCGTGCAGGCCCAGACCCGTATTCTGTTCCATGCCCTGCGGAAAATGAACATTCCCACCGTTATCTTTATCAACAAGATCGACCAGGCTGGCGTTGATTTGCAGAGCGTGGTTCAGTCTGTTCGGGATAAGCTCTCCGCCGATATTATCATCAAGCAGACGGTGTCGCTGTCCCCGGAAATAGTCCTGGAGGAAAATACCGACATAGAAGCATGGGATGCGGTCATCGAAAATAACGATGAATTATTGGAAAAGTATATCGCAGGAGAACCAATCAGCCGGGAAAAACTTGCGCGGGAGGAACAGCAGCGGGTTCAAGACGCCTCCCTGTTCCCAGTCTATCATGGCAGCGCCAAAAATGGCCTTGGCATTCAACCGTTGATGGATGCGGTGACAGGGCTGTTCCAACCGATTGGGGAACAGGGGGGCGCCGCCCTATGCGGCAGCGTTTTCAAGGTTGAGTACACCGATTGCGGCCAGCGGCGTGTCTATCTACGGTTATACAGCGGAACGCTGCGCCTGCGGGATACGGTGGCCCTGGCCGGGAGAGAAAAGCTGAAAATCACAGAGATGCGTATTCCATCCAAAGGGGAAATTGTTCGGACAGACACCGCTTATCAGGGTGAAATTGTTATCCTTCCCAGCGACAGCGTGAGGTTAAACGATGTATTAGGGGACCAAACCCGGCTCCCTCGTAAAAGGTGGCGCGAGGACCCCCTCCCCATGCTGCGGACGACGATTGCGCCGAAAACGGCAGCGCAAAGAGAACGGCTGCTGGACGCTCTTACGCAACTTGCGGATACTGACCCGCTTTTGCGTTGCGAAGTGGATTCCATCACCCATGAGATCATTCTTTCTTTTTTGGGCCGGGTGCAGTTGGAGGTTGTTTCCGCTTTGCTGTCGGAAAAATACAAGCTTGAAACAGTGGTAAAGGAACCCTCCGTCATTTATATGGAGCGGCCGCTCAAAGCAGCCAGCCACACCATCCATATCGAGGTGCCGCCCAACCCGTTTTGGGCATCCATAGGACTGTCTGTTACACCACTCTCGCTTGGCTCCGGTGTACAATACGAGAGCCGGGTTTCGCTGGGATACTTGAACCAGAGTTTTCAAAACGCTGTCAGGGATGGTATCCGTTACGGGCTGGAGCAGGGCTTGTTCGGCTGGAACGTAACGGACTGTAAGATTTGCTTTGAATACGGGCTTTATTACAGTCCGGTCAGCACGCCGGCGGACTTCCGCTCATTGGCCCCGATTGTATTGGAACAGGCATTGAAGGAATCGGGGACGCAGCTGCTGGAACCTTATCTCTCCTTCATCCTCTATGCGCCCCAGGAATACCTTTCCAGGGCTTATCATGATGCACCGAAATACTGTGCCACCATCGAAACGGCCCAGGTAAAAAAGGATGAAGTTGTCTTTACTGGCGAGATTCCCGCCCGCTGTATACAGGCATACCGTACTGATCTGGCCTTTTACACCAACGGGCGGAGCGTATGCCTTACAGAGCTGAAAGGATATCAGGCCGCTGTCGGTCAGCCGGTCATCCAGCCCCGCCGTCCAAACAGCCGCCTGGACAAGGTGCGCCATATGTTTCAGAAGGTAATGTAAAGATACATAATCGTCAAGACGGCAACAATCAGAAGTTATGGAGGGTAACAATGGAATATAGTAAGGAAGATTTAATGGAAGCAAAAAAGCAAATTTGGGGAGTGGGAGAGAACATGGGAACAGAGGAAAGTAAAAAAATCTGGGAGGAGAACGCACAATTTTGGGATAATGCAATGGGTGACGAATCTAATGAATTTCACAGAGAGGTAGTGCGTCCCAAAGTAACGGAACTTCTATCTCCTAATCCTGCGGATTACATTTTGGATATTGCGTGTGGCAATGGAAATTATTCTTCGTATCTTGCACAAAGAGGCGCTTCGGTTGTCGCTTTTGATTACAGCAAAAAAATGATAGAATTGGCTAAAAGACGGCAATCACAATATGCAAAACAAATTGAATTTTGTGTGGCGGATGCGACCGATAGAAAAAGTATATTAGAATTAAAAAGAAATCGAGCCTTTACGAAAGCAGTTTCTAATATGGCAATTATGGATATTACGGATATTGAACCACTTCTTATGGCTGTTTATGAACTGTTGCAGGAAAGCGGAATTTTTGTCTTTGCAACGCAACACCCTTGTTTTGTCACGTTGACTGAAAAATATATGACACCGCACAGTTACTATGATATAGCGATTGAAGGGCAACCGAAAGAGCAGATTTATTATCATCGTTCCATACAAGATATTTTTAACCTTTGTTTTAGAGCTGGATTTGTCATTGATGGATTTTATGAAGAATGTTTTAAAACCAACAAAGAAATTCCTATGGTAATGATAGTAAGGCTTAAGAAGGTAAAACGTGATAGCTTAAAATAAATTCAAGTTTGTCGGGTAAATAGCAAACCCAGCCGAGCCAGTCAACGGTCAAGATGAACGGCGCATATGCGCAGCCGTTGACAGCCCCGCCCGCCTTTGCTGGTAGGCAATCAAGGGGCGACAGCAAGAAGTGCCACCGCCCCGCACTATTATTCAGAAAGGGGAATTTCCATGACCGACCAGATAGCCTATCAAGAATATATCCAGCGCAGGTACAACGCCTTTTGCAAGACTGTTATCCGCTGTGCCGCCTTGGACAAGATTTTGAAGCTTAAACGGCAATGGGAACGGCAAGTTTCCCTTGACTATCTGATGAACGAGAAGTTTGTCCAGTTTGCCGCGTCGGAGCCGGACGAGGAATACCCATTTACCGTCTGCGGTCAGACCGTCCTGCTCTGCAACGCCGCCCTTGCCGACGCGATCTCTGTTTTGCCGGAGCAGACGCGGGAAGAAATCCTGCGCTATTACTTTCTGCGCCAGCCGCAGCGCGTGATCGGCGCGTGTATTGGCCGGTCACGCAGCACAGCGGGGCGGCATATCCAGCTTGCCTTGCAGCGGCTACGCGAAGAAATGGGGGTGAGCCGGTATGAGTAGACTTCTCCCCTATGAAACAATCCTCAAAGCCCGTGAGGGCGACCCAGAAGCCGTGAACGCTGTCCTGCTCCACTACGCCGGATATATCCGCTATTTCTCAAAAGTGAACGGGCAGGTCAACGCCGAGGTGGAGGACTATGTAAAGCAGCGGTTAATTGACTGTCAATTCAAGTTCCGGCTTGACGAACCACCGGACAAGTCATAAAAACTGAATACCAGCCGCCACCGACGCGGCCAGCGAAAGCAGTAAGTCTTGAAAAAGATTTACTGCTTTTTTTGTTGTCCGGCTCCGCTCCCGGCCATTTTGCCCCCTGCCGGTTGTAGTAGTAAGCGAGGAGGGAATTTTTCTGCCCTGGTGTTTGGCATTTGGAGCATTTACCCGTAGTAGAGGGCAAAGAGAAAGGATTTCTCCAACACCGGGTAGAAACCACTGCGTCCGGTGTCATTTTAGCGAAAGCGGGCAGGAATGCCCTTTACAGGATTAGTAGTAGCAGAAAAAGAGAAACAAACTTTTGTGGTTGCAGTTTTCCAAAAAAGTGGCGGACGGAAGTGAGAGAAAGTTTGCAGTCACGGAGAGCAAGTTTCTACCACGGTGCCAAAATCCGCAATTCTGCGGTTTTGCCCCTCGCGGGAAACTTGTTGGGGAGTGCCTTCCCCAAACCCTGCTTTGCGGCTTGCGCCGCTTATCTCCGCCGCGCTCATGCGGCAAGAAAGGAGGTCACGACCATGCGAAAGAAATACAACACGCCCCACCGCAGCCGCGTTGTGAAAACCCGGCTGTCCGAAGATGAATACGCCGACTTCACAGCGCGGCTTGCGCCCTATGGTATCAGCCAGTCGGAATTTCTCCGGCAGGCGATACGGCGCACTACCATACGCCCCGTTATCCATGTGTCGGCGGTCAATGATGAACTGCTTTCCGCTGTCGGGAAGCTGGCCGCCGAGTACGGCAGGATCGGCGGCAACCTCAATCAGATTGCCCGGTATCTGAACGAGTACGGCGCACCCTACAATGCGCTGTCCGGCGAGGTACGCGCTGCCATAGCCGACCTTGCCGCCCTCAAGTATGAAGTCTTACAGAAAGTAGGTGACGCGGTTGGCAACACTCAAGCATATCAACTCTAAAAACGCCGACTACGGAGCCGCCGAACAATACCTGCTTTTTGAGCATGACGAGTTCACCATGAAGCCCGTCCTTGATGAAACCGGCAGGCTTATCCCCCGCGAGGACTACCGGCTGTCCACGCTGAACTGCGGCGGGGAGGATTTTGCCGTTGCCTGTATGCGGGCAAATCTCCGCTATGGGAAAAACCAGCGGCGGGAAGATGTGAAAAGCCACCACTATATCATCAGCTTTGACCCACGGGACGGCCCGGACAATGGCTTGACCGTAGACCGGGCGCAGGCATTGGGCGAGAAGTTTTGCGCCGAGCATTTCCCCGGCCACCAAGCCCTTGTATGTACCCACCCGGACGGGCATAACCACAGCGGCAATATCCATGTGCATATCGTCATTAACAGCCTGCGGATAGAGGAAGTCCCGTTCCTGCCCTACATGGACAGGCCAGCCGACACGAAAGCCGGTTGCAAGCACCGCTGTACCGACGCTGCCTTGCGCTACTTCAAGTCCGAAGTCATGGAAATGTGCCACCGGGAGGGGCTTTACCAAATCGACCTCTTGAACGGCAGCAAGAACCGCGTCACAGACCGGGAGTATTGGGCGCAGAAAAAGGGACAGGCCGCGCTGGACAAGCAGAACGCCCCCATGATTGCAGACGGTATCACGCCCCGGCAGACCAAGTTTGAAACGAACAAGGAGAAGCTGCGGCAGACCATACGCGCCGCGCTGTCTGCGGCGACCTCATTCGAGGACTTTTCCTCTCTGCTGCTGCGGGAGGGCGTGGCCGTCAAGGAGAGCCGGGGGCGGCTATCCTATCTCACGCCGGACAGGACAAAGCCCATTACCGCCCGAAAGCTGGGTGACGACTTTGACCGCGCCGCTGTCTTTGCCGTTTTGGAGCAGAACGCCGCCAGAGCCGCAGAAAAGCCCGCAGCCATACCCGAATACCCCCGGCATGGGAAAACCGGCATACAGCCCACAAAAGTCCCACAAACCGCCCCGAAACAGGACGGTGTGCAGCGGCTTGTGGACATTGAGCAGAAAATGGCCGAGGGCAAAGGCCGGGGCTATGAACGCTGGGCGACCATGCACAACCTCAAACAAATGGCCGCGACGCTGAATGTGTATCAGGAATACGGCTTCACTTCCCCGGAGCAGTTAGAAGCCGCCGTTGATACCGCCTATCAGGAAATGCGCCAGACCAGCGGCGAACTGAAAGCACTGGAAACGAAGCTACAAGGGAAAAAGGAGTTGCAGCAACAGGTACTGGCCTACGCCAAGACCAAGCCCGCCCGCGACGGGCTGAAAGCGCAGAAATCCGAGAAAGCCCGCGCCGCCTACCGGCAGGCAAACGAGAGCGATTTTATCATAGCCGAAGCCGCCGCCCGGTATTTCAAGGCGCATGGCATTACCAAGCTGCCCGCCCGGAAAGCGTTGCAGGCCGAGATCGAGCAGCTTATCTCCGAGAAAGACGGCCTGTATAACACCTATCACGAACAGAAACAGCGGTTCAAGGAGTTGCAGACCGTCAAGCGGAACATCGACCAGATTTTGCGCCGGGAGGAACCCCACCGCAGAAAGGAGCAGAGCCATGAGCGATAACCTGCCCCGCATGGACTACCGCCAGCACCGGCGGGCGCGGCGGCTGGTGCATGAGTGCTGTAACTACGACGGGGGGAACTGCCTGCTGTTAGATGACGGGGAGCCTTGCGTGTGTGTCCAGAGCATTTCCCTTTCTCTCATGTGCCGGTGGTTCCGTGTGGCTGTCCTGCCCCTTGACGAGGAACTGGCCGCCGCCCTCTTGTATCGGGGGAGCCGGAAACGATGTGCCGTCTGCGGTGCGGCCTTTGTCCCCAAGTCAAACCGGGGAAAATACTGCCCGGACTGCGCCGGACGCATGAAGAAAATCAAAGCCGCCGAGCGAAAGCGGAAACAAAGGCATAAATGTCACGCTTTAGAGCCTTTCAAACCCGCATAAATCAAGGCTTTTTTCGTGGGTGTCAAAGGGTACGCGATTCACATTTATCCTTTTCCCCCGGAAACGGCGTTTTAAATGCGTGACAATACGCCAAAATCAACCCGAACACAGGGAGGTGATCCTATCGCTGATTATATCAGGGCAGACACGCGGCTGCCCGCCTATCTGCCGTATCCCCGTTTCCTGCTGAAAATGGAGATTTCACAGACCGCCAAGCTGCTGTATTCGCTGCTGTTAGACCGTTCCACCCTCTCCCAGAAAAACAAGTGGCTGGACGACGAGGGCAGGATTTATATTATCTATCCCATCGCGGAGATAGCAGAAATACTGGATAAAGGCAGCACCACCATCAAGGGGGCGCTTAATGAACTGGACACGGCGGGGCTGTTGGAACGGGAACGGGGCGGCTTCTCCGCACCGAACCGGCTTTATGTCAAAGTACCGCCAGTGCCACAGGTACAGTTTTCAGACCAACTGATGGCCGGAAGTCCGCCCCTCATAGAGCCGGAAAACCGTCCTACTGATGGTCAGAAAACCCGACCTTATGATGGTCAGGAAACCGTCCCCTAACCAAACTACTATAAACAACCTTACAGAGAGCCAAACAAAGGGAGTGAGTGGGGGGCCGTCCGCGCCCTATGGCCGATATGGAAATATTTTTCTGTCACAGACCGAATACGACGAGTTGCAGGCAGAGTACCCTGACAGGCTGGAACGGTTCATCGAGGAAATGAGCCGCTACCTTGCCGCCAACGGGAAAAGCTACCAGAACTATGCCGCCGCCCTGCGGATATGGGCGGGGAACGACAAAAAGGAAGCCCCTAAAAAGGGCATACCAGACTACTCATGCAAGGAGGGCGAGAGTTTATGAAGAATGAAATCAACGCGGTTTTGGAGAATATGACGACCACCATCCCGGAGCCGGAGGACTACACCGGCGAGGACGGGTTACTGTACTGCGGCAAGTGCCGCAAGCCGAAAGAAGCCTATTTTGCGCCGGATAAGGCCGCTATCTTCGGGCGCGACCGCCACCCGGCAGAGTGCGACTGCCAGAGAACCGCCCGCGAGGAACGGGAAGCCGCCGAAAAGCGGCGCAGACACCTTGACACCGTGGAGGAACTGAAACGCCGGGGCTTTACCGACCCCACCATGCGGGACTGGACTTTCGAGAACGACAACGGCAGGAACCCGCAGACCGGGCTTGCCCGCCGGTATGTGGAGCATTGGGAAGATATGCGGACAGACAATATCGGCTGCCTGTTCTGGGGCGGCGTAGGCACCGGCAAAAGCTACCTTGCAGGCTGTATCGCAAACGCCCTCATGGAGAAAGAAATCCCCGTCCGCATGACGAACTTTGCTCTTATCCTCAATGACCTTGCCGCCAGCTTTGAGGGGCGCAACGAGTACATTTCCCGCCTTTGTCGTTATCCGCTGCTGATCCTTGACGACTTCGGCATGGAACGCGGGACGGAATACGGGCTGGAACAGGTGTTCAATGTGATTGACAGCCGTTACCGCAGCGGCAAGCCGCTGATCGTCACGACCAACCTTACGCTGGACGACCTGCACAACCCGGAGGACACCGCCCATTCCCGGATTTATGACCGCCTGCTTTCCATGTGCGTCCCGGTACGCTTTACCGGCGACAACTTCCGGCAGGAAACCGCCAAGCGGAAAATGGAGAGCATGAAGAAACTGATTACCGACTGAAAGGAGTATTGCCTATGGCAGATAACAAGCAGCACGACACCCGCACCACCCGCCGCCCTGACTGTGTGACGGAAATCCGCATGGGCAATTCCGTCCTTGTCGTGTCCGGCTATTTCAAGAAAGACACCACAACCACAGCCGCCGACAAAATGGCGCGGGTACTGGAAGCGGAAGCCGCTGCTACACAGGAGCCGACTTATCCGGCGTGAACCGGGGCATGGAAAAGCGGCCATGCCAGGGAGCATGACCGCTGGAACGAAAATCGGAAGTGCTTTAGCAATTCTTAATCTCATTCTCTATAAAATAATTTGCAATTTCAAAGGCTTTTATTCTTCTCTTTGCCAATGTGATTTGTGATTTATAACGCTCGGAATTATCCTTTGATTCAAATGTTTTTACTGTTTCTCTTAGCTTGTGCAGAGTTGAATCAATTTGCCTTTTGGCCGCGGTTAATTCATCTATTGTATACTTCATGTTTTCTCCTTTAACTTCTGATTTTTTTGTTAAATCAGAGTATACCACGGAGTTATGAACTTTTCTACTGCAAATATGGGACGACAACCCATACCATAAAAATCGGAAAATTGAAAAGCTGTAAAGAAGCAAATTTAACGCTTTTGCCGCTGTACAGCCCCCGCCGTTCCGTGGTACAATGAAACCACGGAATAGTGGGGCTGGCTGTCGGAAACGGAGGATTTTATGTTAAGACAAGCCACCCAAAACCTCATTACCGCCCTTTATCCGAGATTGTCCCACGAGGATGAATTGCAAGGCGAGAGTAATTCCATATCGAACCAAAAAAGGATACTCGAAACCTACGCAAAACAGAACGGCTTTACCAATCTGCGCTGGTACACCGACGACGGTTTTTCCGGCGCGAACTTCCAGCGGCCCGGATTTCAAGCCATGCTTGCGGACATTGAAGCCGGGAAAGTGGGTACGGTCATCGTCAAGGACATGAGCCGGTTAGGGCGAAACTACTTGCAGGTAGGGTTTTACACGGAAATGCTGTTCCCTCAAAAGGGAGTGCGTTTTATCGCTGTCAACGACAATGTAGACAGCGCAAACGGCGGCATGGACAACGATTTTACCCCTCTGCGAAATCTGTTCAACGAATGGCTGGTGAGAGATACGAGCAAGAAAATCAAAGCAGTAAAACGAGCAAAAGGCATGAGTGGAAAGCCTGTTACCAGCAAGCCGGTATATGGCTACCTCATGGACGAGGACGAGAACTATATCGTTGACGGGGAAACCGCGCCGGTTGTCCAGCAGATATACCAGCTTTGCCTTGCCGGGAATGGTCCGACCAAGATAGCCCGTATGCTGACCGAGCAGCAAATCCCCACGCCGGGGACGCTGGAATACCGCAGGACGGGCAGCACCCGCCGCTACCACCCCGGCTATGAGTGCAAATGGGCGACGAACACCGTCGTTCATATCCTCGAAAACCGGGAGTACACCGGCTGTCTGGTAAACTTCAAGACGGAAAAGCCCTCTTACAAGGTCAAGCACAGTGTAGAGAACCCCGTGGAGAAGCAGGCCATTTTTAAGAACCACCATGAGCCTATCATAGACCGGGAAACATGGGAGCGCGTGCAGGAGTTACGCAAGCAGCGCAAACGCCCGAACCGCTATGATGAAGTGGGGCTGTTCTCCGGTATGCTGTTCTGCGCCGACTGCGGCCATGTGATGTACCAGCAGCGGTATCAGAACAAGAACCGCAAGCAGGACTGTTACATCTGCGGCAGCTACAAGAAGCGCACCCGCGACTGTACGGCACACTTTATCCGCACAGACCTGTTGACCGCTGGCGTCCTCTCCAATCTCCGACAAGTGACGGAATACGCCGCCAAGCATGAGAGCCGCTTTGTGAAGCTGCTTATCCAGCAGAACGAGATCGGCGGCAAGAGAAAGACCGCCGCAGCCACCAAGCAGCTTGAACAGGCGCAGGAGCGTATTGCCGAAGTGAGCCGCATTATCAAGCGGCTGTATGAGGACAATGTGAACGGCAAAATCAGCGACGAGCGTTTCATGGAACTGTCGGCAGACTATGAGCAGGAACAGCGGGAACTGAAAGACCGCGCCGCCGCTTTACAGGAGGAACTTTCCAAGTCGCAGGCCGCCACCGTCAACGCGGAAAAGTTTATGGGGATTGTCCGAAAGCACCTTGCCTTTGAGGAACTTACCCCCACCCTCTTGCGGGAAATGATTGAGAAAATCGTCGTGCATGAGTGCAGCTATGACGAGAACGGCACCCGCAGGCAGGACATTGAGATTTATTACAGCTTTGTCGGCAAGATTGACTTGCCCGAATAACCGCCCGACCTATCCGACACAGCCCTAAGTGCCGGATAGGAACGGCAAAATTTTTTACACTTCTATTACTTCTTTATCGCACATCAGCAAAAGCGGCGTGTTTCTCATAAGCCAACATCAATTACTCATTTCTCATTAAAAATTAATCATTTGCTGAGGAATCTCTGCAAAATCGCCGCCACCTGCGCGCGCGTCGCTGCGCCCTGTGGCTGCAGTTCGTCCGTGGTGACGCCGCTGATCAGATTTTCCGCGACGGCCCAGCGCATGACATCCGTTGCCCAGCTGGAGATCGCTGCAGCGTCGCTGTAGCGCGAGAGCTCAGCGCGCGCTGACACATCCTCGGCCCTTCCACGCTGCGTAATTGCAGAGGATCGCTGCCAGCTGCTCGCGGGTGATGGCGTCGTTTGGTCGGAAGGTGTTGTCCTCAAAGCCGTGACAACGCCAACGCTCGCCGCCCAGTTCACAGCCGTGGCAAACCATTCGTCGTCCACGTCGGTAAATCCTGCATCGTCAGCAGCCGTCACGCCCTCCAGCCGCGCCAGAATGCTGACGATCATCGCGCGCGTCGTCGTCACATCTGGTGCAAATTCCGTCGCGCTCGTGCCCGTCATCAGGCCATTGTCGTAGGCGAATTGCACCGCGTCCTTGTACCAGGCGTCAGGATCGACATCCAGAAAGATCTCGCTGACGTCGACAGTTGGTTCCGGCGCAACCTCGCCGAAGATAACCTCGATCGTCACATCGCTCTTCGGCTGCTCATAGCTCCAGCTGCCGTCAGGATTTTCTCTGACCGGCACGCACTCGCCGTCCTCGTCCGTCACGATCACATCTTCCACCTCATAGCCATCGTCCGGCGTCGGCGTGATCGTCACCGTCTCGCCAGCCTCCGGCTTGGATGGAGAGATTTCCACATCGCCATGCGCCGGCTCCATCACCTCGATCTCCGGATCAGGCTCGCTCGGAATCACCGGCGTCGATGGAGTGTCAGATGGCTCGTCTTCTGCTGGATCGTCAGGCTCCGTCGAAGGGTCGTCGGGATCGGTGCCTGGTTCTGGATCAGGATCTGTTCCTGGTTCTTCTGGATCCGTGCCCGGATCTGGATTGCCCGCTTCTTTGACCGTCACAGCACAGGTGGCTTTGATATCAGGATCATCGACAGAAATTGCTGTGATCGTTGCAGAACCTGCGGCGACCGCGGTCACCGCGCCATCTGCAACCGTTGCAACGCTGTCATCGCTGGACGACCAGGTAACATCTTTATTCGTCGCTGTGTCCGGCTCAACCGTCGCTGTCAGCGTTTTGCTGTCGCCTACAGTCATGGTCAGACTGTTTTTGCTCAACGACAAACTTTCCACAGGCTGAACCTGTCGTACGCTATCATCGATCGTTCCTTTGCCGGTCAGCGTCCCATACAAACGAATGGGGCCGCTGCCTGTGATGGTGCCTTCGTTGGTCAGCGTGATCTCATCAGCAACGACGAGCGTTTTTGCCACTCTCGATCGTCAAGGTGCTACTTTCTGGCACGCTGAAATTTTCGTTCGGCGTCACGCTATCGCCATAGATTTTCCCCATCATTGCCCAGGAAGATCACACCGCGCCAATTGCTGGTGTCATCTTTGCCAA
>ENA-OQHF01000953-OQHF01000953.1-human-gut-metagenome-genome-assembly--contig:-NODE-953-length-16534-cov-2.300908_pt1 | contig 16534 bp, 17 predicted proteins | sample MGYA00242559_ERZ504709 | MGnify/ENA primary metagenome ERZ504709 (study PRJEB26092, sample SAMD00036203) | human gut metagenome | host: Homo sapiens | study: EMG produced TPA metagenomics assembly of... | reverse complement strand
GAAAATGTCTCTATCTTCATATATCTGTTTCCTCGTCTGATTTATTAATCTGCTTTTATCTTCATAGTCAGTGCAATCCGTTTCTTTGCCACATCCACGCTAATCACCTGAACATCTACGATATCACCGACGGATACTGCTTCCAGCGGATGTTTGATAAAACGGTCACTCATCTGTGAAATGTGTACCAGTCCGTCCTGATGCACACCAATGTCTACAAATGCACCAAAATCAATGACATTCCTTACCGTTCCCTTTAAGATCATCCCCGGTTTCAGGTCTTTCATCTCAAGGACATCCGTGCGCAGGATTGGTTTTGGCATGTCCTCACGCGGATCTCTGCCTGGTTTTTCCAGTTCCCCGACAATATCCCGCAGAGTCAGTTCACCGGTTCCAAGCTCCTCCGCCAGTTTTTTATAATCACGGATTTTTTTATGCAATCCCGGAACCGCACCTTTTTTCAGTTCATCTTTCGAGTAACCAAGCTGTTTTAACAATGCTTCTGCCACTCCATAGCTCTCTGGATGGACGCTGGTGGCATCCAGCGGCTGCGTACTCTCACTGATGCGCAGGAATCCCGCACACTGCTCAAAAGCCTTCGGTCCCAGTTTTGCTACTTTCAACAATTCTTTTCGATTCTTAAATATACCATTTTCTTCCCGGTATGCAACAATATTTTTTGCAATTGTTTTGTTAATGCCGGATACATGCTCCAACAATGGCACAGATGCAGTGTTCAGATCCACACCTACTTTATTGACACAGTCTTCCACAACGCCTTCCAGTGCCTCACTCAGACGCTTCTGGTTCATATCATGCTGATACTGGCCAACACCAATGGATTTTGGATCGATCTTTACCAATTCTGCCAGCGGATCCTGCAGTCTCCGGGCAATAGATGCGGCACTTCGCTGTCCTACGTCAAAATTCGGAAATTCTTCCGTAGCAAGCTTGCTGGCTGAATATACGCTGGCCCCTGCCTCATTTACGATCACATACTGTACCGGAGTTGAGAGTTCCTTCAACAGTTCCACAATCACCTGCTCTGATTCTCTGGAAGCAGTTCCGTTTCCTACCGAAATCAGGGTAATATGATATTTTGCGATCAGTTTTTTCAAAACAGCCTTCGCCTCTGCAACTTTGTTCTGTGGTGCTGTCGGGAAGATCACTACGGTGTCCAGCACTTTTCCCGTGGCATCTACCACAGCAAGTTTACACCCGGTACGGAACGCCGGATCCCAGCCAAGTACTACCTGACCGCGGATTGGCGGCTGCATCAGCAGCTGCTCCAGATTTTTTCCAAAGACACGGATCGCACCCTCCTGTGCGGACTCTGTCAGTGCATTGCGGATTTCCCGTTCAATAGCCGGTGCGATCAGTCGCTCATAACTGTCCGCCACAGCCGCTTTTAAATATGGTGTTGTATATGGATTATCCCTGTGCAGCGCTTTTTTCTCCAGATAACGGATGATCTCATCCTCCGGAGCCTCCAGTTTTACCGTCAGCACTTTTTCCTTTTCTCCACGATTTAATGCCAGAATCCGGTGTCCGGCCAGTTTTGCCACAGGCTCTTCAAAATCATAATACATCTCGTATACAGATTCTGTCTCTTTATCCTTCGCACCGGAAGTCAGAGTACCTTTTTTCATAGTTTTCTCACGGATATAGCTCCGATAATCTGCCTCATCCGCGATAGCCTCCGCTACAATGTCCATGGCTCCCTGAAGTGCATCCTCCGCCGTCGCCACACCTTTTTCCTCTGAAATGTAGCCTGCGGCCTCTTCCTGCGCCGGATGATCCAGCTGCTGCAGTAACAATACGTTCGCCAGCGGTTCCAGTCCACGCTCCTTGGCAATGGTGGCACGAGTGCGGCGTTTCGGTCGATACGGGCGATACAGATCATCTACTGCCACCAGTGTCTCCGCTGCCAGAATCTGCTGTTTTAATGCATCCGTCAGCTTACCCTGTTCCTCAATAGAAGAAATGACCTGTTCCTTCTTTTCCTCCAGGTTTCGCAGGTAATTCAACCGTTCATATAGATTTCTGAGCACTTCATCGTTCAGTGCTCCGGTTGCTTCCTTTCGATAACGGGAAATAAACGGAATCGTATTACCCTCATCGATTAATTTGACAGCTGCCTGTGCCTGTCCCGGTCGTATCTGTAATTCTTCTGCAAGTTTTCTGATAATATCCATATATCTAACTTTCCTTTCTTAAACGGCTATAGTGTATCATACATTCTTCCGGTTGTCATTTTCTGATGCACATGTTAGAATCATTGTCTAAAGGAGGCACAAAAACATGTATGAACAAAATGAAAATCCATGGAACGATCCTCAGGATTCGCAGAGTCAGCAGGAAATGTACCACCGCAATCCCGAACCGGGAAATGCATCCAACGGTCTGGCTGTCGCTGCCCTGATCTGTTCCGTTCTCAGTATTGTATCTGTTTGTTGTCTGTACGGTGCATTTGTCTTTGGCGGTCTTGCAATCATTTTTGCACTGCTTTCCAGAGGCGCCCGAAAAAAGACATACGGAGCTGCACACACCGCCCTGCTCATAGGAACTGCCGGTGTCCTGATCAGCGTAGTCATCACCATCGGAAGTTTCATTACTGTCAGCCGTCAGTATGGTGGTTTTGACAAATTTCTGGAGCGTTATACTTACACTCTGGAACAAAATTTCGGTATCGATCTGGATCCAGGCAGCGATAATTCCAGCACTGACAATGGTTCCGACGGAACTTCCATCTTTGACAATAATGGTTCCGGAGACTATTTATAAAAACGGTTCCACACCTGTTTTTATATAAAACAGATTTTTTACTACAAAATGAATAACCACGATAACAAGGGAGGCATACACCCATGTCTCACGGTATTTCATGCCGATGGGAAGCCGGTGTCCGCTGATGCGGTCTATCGTCTGGCTGATCATAAACCAGGCAAATACGACTGCTGCATAAAATATCATCGGAAAATCCACCGCACACACGAAAAATTTTCCCGGAAAGCAATGCCCGAAGACTTCGGGTTCCACCGCATCCCGGGCAAAAATAACCCGTCAGCGTATAAAATACACACGGATGCGTTCCAAAGGACAGGACAAAATGCGGAAACAGCACCTTTTTTGCAATTTCCAACACACAAAGGATGAACAAAAAAATCCATCCACAACGATATAATCTTGTCTCCAGCATTGGTTCTGATTCTTTCATATTTGCTTTCTCCTTGTTCTCACACTATTTTAACAGATTGGAGCATGATATCAATATGAAATCTTTTGCAGATTTAAAAGCAAATGCCAGAAGTGCTTTGCTTGGACGTTACAGTGTGCTCATTGGTGCCGGCATTCTTGCCTGGCTCATTGCCGCACTGATTGAAATTCCATTTTCCCGCATGCTGCAGGAAGGATTTTACTATATCCACATATTCCGGATTATCTGGGCTTATGTCGGCATGCTGTTTGTCGGCCTGATCGGATTGCTGTTCAATATTGGCATCACTCACATGCATATGGAATCAGCCAGAGACATCCGTCCACAGTTTTCAGATCTTCTGTATCCATTTCGAAACCGACCGGACAAGTTTATCGGCTGTGAGCTTATCCTTATCCTGATTTCCTTTGTCTGCACACTTCCGGGGGCTGCTGTTACCGCGATTGCAGCATTGCGGTCAGGCACCTTGACATCGCTGGTGCTCAGTTCTCAGCTGATCACCGGATTGATTCTGCTGGTTATCGGTTTCGTTGTCCAGCTCATACTCGGTCTGGCTTTTTCCCAGGTATCCTACCTGCTCCTCGATCATCCGGATTACCGGGTAACGGAAGCACTTCGTGAAAGTTTTCGCCTGATGAGAGGTCGTAAACTGCGCTATTTTCTGCTGCAGCTTTCTTTCATCGGCTGGTGGCTGCTTGGTATTCTGACACTGGGTCTTGGTTTTTTATGGATCATTCCTTATATGCTTCAGACAAATACCCAGTTCTATCTGAATCTGAAAGAGTTCTCATAACAAAGTTCTCATTCAGAACATATGCTATCGCACAAAAAAGCAGGATTACTTCTATCCAATGAAATAATCCTGCTTTTTCTATCCAAGTCGAACACACGTAAGGCTTGGTGCGTGATTCTGATCAGCGAAAGCTGACATAATGAATAAAATCGGAACGCTATTAGTCCTCGATAAATCTGTCATGTGCTGCACGCATTGCTTTATCTACATCTTTCTCATCTACCAGAACTGTAACACGGATCTCAGATGTTCCGATCATACGGATGTTTACACCAATGTTATACAGTGCCTCAAACATACCTGCTGCTACGCCCGGATGTGTCTGCATTCCGGCTCCGACAATAGACAATTTCGCAACGGTCGGATCTGCTTCGATTTTCTGGGCTTTGATACGTGCATGGTTCTCCTCCAACGCTTTTACAGCCTCATCCATCTGATCACGGGATACGGTAAAGGAAATATCCTTTGTGCCATCACGACCGATCGACTGTAAAATGATATCTACATTAATATTTTTCTTTGCCAGAAGATCAAAGATCTTAAATGCCATTCCCGGCTCATCCTTAATACCAATAACTGCGATTCTCGCTGCATTTTTATCTACTGCTACGCCACTAACAAGCATGCCTTCCATTTCTGTTTCCTCCTTAACAATTGTTCCCTCTGCTCTGTTTAAACTTGAACGTACAACCAACTGCACACCATATTTTTTCCGCAAGTTCAACAGAACGGTTGTGAAGAACTTTCGCTCCAAGTGTTGCCAATTCAAGCATCTCATCGTATGTGATTTCCGTCAATTTTTTTGCGTTTGGAACCACACGCGGATCTGCGGTGTATACACCCTCTACGTCTGTGTAGATCTCACAGGCATCTGCATGCAGTGCTGCTGCCAGGGCTACCGCTGTGGTATCAGAACCTCCACGTCCCAGTGTTGTAATATCGTCATATTTATTAACTCCCTGAAAACCGGTAATGATAACAATTCTTCTCTGTTCCAGTTCATTGAAAATACGCTCGGTATCAATTCGTTTGAATTTTGCATTGCTGTATGCTGATGTTGTATGCATAACTACCTGAAATCCATTCAAAGATACTGCGGAAACGCCCAGAGACTGCATAGCCATGGACATTAATGCAACAGATGTCTGCTCTCCGGTTGCCAGGAGCATATCCATCTCTCTCTTGGAAGCTTTCGGATTGATGTCGCGTGCCATCTCAATGAGACGGTCTGTTGTCTTCCCCATTGCGGACAGAACAACTACCACATCATTTCCTGCTTCATAATCTTCGATACATCTCTTTGCTACATTAAAAATTCTTTCTTTATCAGCCACAGAACTGCCGCCGAATTTTTTTACAATTAGCATGTCTTCCTCCCAAATAAGTAATCTATGATTTCATGGCCACACGCCACGTAGTTTCCACTGGCCTCACCTTCAGCTTCATTTGTACTTCCAGTCATGTTGCTGAAGTTTTGTGCTGTCATATAAAAGATACGGCACACTGTCAGATGAATGCGTCCGCATGCAGATTGGCGTAGGATGATCCGGAAGAACTAACATTCGAAAATCCTCTCCCGCTGCTTCAAGTCCTTCCTTCACTGGCTTGATAATCCGTGAATCCAGATATTCAATTGCCTTCACCTTACGCTCAACGCTGCCCTGATGACCCATCTCATCCGGAGCCTCAACGTGGATATACGCAAAATCATATCCCTCTTTGGTCAATACGTCAATTGCTGCCTGCGCTTTTCCTTCATAATTTGTATTCAGACCACCGTTTGCGCCCTCTACTTCCACGACTTTCATGGATGCACCTACGGCAATTCCTTTCAACAGATCTACGGCAGAGATCATCGCACCTTTCAGCTGTGTTTTCTCTTCAAAGGAAGAAAGAGCCGGCTTTGTACCCGCACCCCAGAACCAGCAGGAGTTTGCCGGATTCAAGCCGTTCTTCTTCCGTTCTACATTAATCGGATGGTTTACAAGAATATCATAACTTTTCCTCATCATTTCACGAAGTACAGCATCCTCCGGAAGATACTGTCCGATTGTCTGCCCCAGTACCATCATGTGGCTGTGTCAGTTCAACCACTTCTCCCTTATCCCAGATCAACAGATGGCGATAGCTGGTTCCCACATAAAACTTGTAAGTTTCATTCTCCAGCCCTTCCCGAACTGCATCTAACAAAACTGCAGCATCTGCAGTGCTGATCTCACCGGAACTGTGATCGATAATCCGTACGTTCCTCCATAATTCTCCTCTTCCTCAGACAAAGTCACCAGATTGCAGCGAAGCGCAATATCCGTATCCTTCATGTCAACGCCAATACTCAACGCTTCCAGTGGCGAACGTCCGGAATAATAAATTCTCGGATTGTATCCAAGCACTGACAGGTTTGCGGTATCACTGCCCGGCTTCATCCCCTCCGGAATCGTATGAACCATTCCGATTTCTGATACTGCTGCCAGCTGATCCATCTCCGGCGTATCTGCATAGGAAAGCGGGGTCTGATCACCAAGTTCCGCAATCGGACGGTCTGCCATTCCATCTCCTAAAACCACCACGTATTTCATCACTTTTTACCTCTGTTTACTTTTTATTTTCTCATCAACAAACAATCTGTCATCTCTGCGTCTGTCCATTTACGCAATAATGATTCTTTACTTTACACGAATGGACTGAAGCACAGCACCGATCTGCCCCTCTGCTTTATCATATGCAGCCCCATCCATCTCGGCTGTTATAAATGCACACTCTCCGGTAACACCTTCTGCCTGTACATATTCCACTGCACCAAAAGCCTGCTCAATAGCAGCTTTCTCTGCTGTAGTACGGACAAAATATCTGTTTTTCAATTGTTTGTAATCAGCAAGTTCCAGTTTTTCCTCACGCCATTCCACCGGAATATTTTCATCCAGATGTCTTGCGATTTCAACAATATCACCCACAACAGCACTTGCGGTCGGAAGTTTGCCTGCTCCACTTCCGTAAAACATTGCATCGCCCAGTACATTGCCATGTACAAACACTGCATTGAATACATCATTGACATTGTACAGCGGATGTTCCGGTGCCAGCATAAACGGTGCTACCAGTGCACAGTAACTGTCTCCTGTCTTATAGCTGGAAGCAAGAAGTTTGATATTTCTTCCCAATGCTTTCGCGTATTTGATATCGGTTGCTGTAATCTTTGTGATTCCTTCTGTATGGATGTCCTGGAAATCAACCTGCTGCCCACATACCAGAGATGTGAGAATCGCAATCTTTCTGCAGGCATCATGTCCCTCGATATCTGCGGTCGGATCTGCTTCTGCATATCCTTTCTGCTGTGCATCTTTCAGTACATCTTCGAACTCAGAACCTTCTGAAGACATTTTTGTCATCATATAGTTGGTTGTTCCGTTCAGAATGCCGGATACTTCCTCAATCACATCTGCTGTCAGACAGGAATTTAACGGACGGATGATTGGAATACCGCCACCTACACTTGCCTCAAACATGCAGTTCACATTTTTTTCCTTTGCAATGCGGATGAGCTCTGCACCTTTCTCTGCGATCAGTGCCTTGTTAGAAGTAGCAAAATGTTTACCACTCTCCAGCGCCTGTTTCGCAAATGTGTATGCCGGCTCCACACCACCCATGGCTTTCCACCACGATTGCGATCTCCGGATCGTTTTTGATAACCGCATAATCATGTACGATCTTATCTTCCATCGGATCTCCCGGAAATTCACGCAGATCCAGGATATACTTGATAGATATTTCGTCTCCTACGCGTTTTGTGATACTCTCTTTGTTTACTTTTAATACTTCCGCCACACCGGAACCAATCGTACCGTAACCTAATACTGCAATCTGAATCATCGTTTGTCACTCCCTTGCTAATATTTTTAAATAATGAATGCCCTGTTGCTGCTCAATGGTATCTACCATCTGCGAGATATCACCAGTTTCATTTAACACATCCACACTCAGTGTCAGTGAAGCAATTCCGTTGACCGGAATACTCTGATGAATCGTCAGGATATTGGCATGATAATCTGCCACGATCCGCAATACTACGGACAACAGTCCCGGTTCATCATCCAACTGAATCACCATGGTGATTGTCTTTCCCTTTGCATTATCATGAAATGGGAAAATATCATCTTTGTATTTATAAAAAGAACTCCGGCTGATGCCGACATTCTCTGCTGCCTCCTGTACGGAAACTGCCTTGCCTGAATCCAGCAAACGTTTTGCCTCTACTACCTTCAGTAAAACCTCCGGCACTGCTTTCTGCTTCAGAACAAAATATTTTGTTTTTTCTGCCATTGTGTCCCCCCTTATGTGTGTTTCACAGAAATACATCTGTTTTCACAGTAAAGATATAGTATCATAATCAAATCTTGTATGCAACCCTGTTTTTTGTGTTTTTCAAGATACCAACGATGTCAGCACACGAAAAACTGCTCTTTTTGATAAAAATCCAACTTGATCATACAGATTGCTCCGTGCTTTGCACTCCCAACAATCCTTCTGATAAAAAAAGACCGGGGATTCTTAAAATCCCCGGCCGCGCCACCAAATGTGCGTCCGCCCGCACCCTGATGAACCGTACTTGTATTTCCGCCATCACCATTTTTCGGTGGATCTTTCGGAATTTTTTCTGCGTGTCACATATTGACGCACAAAATGATCTTCATTTGTGCGCAGTTTTACTGTCGCATGTTCTCTGGCATTGTACCGGTATCTTCCAAATTTCAACCGGTATTTTCCGGTGATAAACAGGCAGAACCCCGCACACACCACTCCTCCGACAACAATTGCCAGCAGGATATCCTTCAAATCCAGCAGCCGCACATTATTGCCAGATACATCCCGATAGATTCCCTGATCGGCATCATATACAGAAGAATGATCCGGCTTTCCTTCCTGATAAAAAGTCACAGTATCATTCAGCATTGCAATCATCGCCTGATAATAATCTCCGTCTCCGGCATATGCCGTGGCATCATCCAGTAATTCATTCAAACGTGTATCGCCGACGTACTCATAAGCTTCGCCGCCAGTTGCAATATAAAACAAACGTGCATTCATATCCAGTACAAAAGCAATTCCGTTGTCTTTTTCTGTGTATTCATTAAATTTTTCTTCCGCATAACTCTGCGTCGATCCTACTGAACTGTCATTTACCGTCAAAAGCATAAGATCCCATCCGGTTTCTTCCTCTGCCACATTAACAGCTGCTGTAAGCTCTGAAATCTCACTGTCGGAAAACAATCCCGCATCATCATATACCTGACGCCCTGCTGCCTGTGCAGAAACTGCCGCACCCACGCTGAGCATAAGACATACTACGATTCCTGCCAGCCAGAGCAGCCACTGCTCTCTTCTTTTTGTCATTCTCATTTTCCTCTCCCAGAATCAGAATATAAAGTAGCCAAGCAACAGCATGATCACCAGTGCTATGCCGCCACACAACGCACCAAACAGAAATACTTTTTTCCGGTCAACCGGAAGTTCTCCATACGTTTTTCCATTCTGACCATTCATGGAGTAATAATACATCTTTCCATTCATCCCTTTATAAGTCACAGTCCACACCGGAAGCAGCGTGTACTTCCACTGTTCCCGGATCGGTCTGATATGATCTGAAAGTATATGTACGCCGTTATATCCGTGAATCGTATCTTCCAGCAGATTCTCCTGGTGCAATTTTTCCACTTTCGCGATGTACTTCCTCCTCCAGTTCTTTCCGTTCAATATCACGTTTTTCCGCATAGAAACCGGACAGATATCCCATCCGAAATTTCTGCTGCTTTGGAAAAATCATAAGGAAGTACACCTTCCGCCAGTAAATTATCGGTTTTTTTTCAGTGCATGCTTGGTGATTTCCCGCAGTGACACATGGCCTTCCCGTTCCATACGATAAATTCTCGTCTCCGTAAATTCCTCATCTCCGGAAACCCACACCCGCACTTTATTTCCTTCTGCGGTCAGACTTCCTTCTACCTCTGCATCACAGACCCAATATGGAAAATAAATGCCTGTCAGTTTTTCAATCTGATTTTTCTGAAAAAATGCATTCGGCACAAATTTCTTTTTGTGTACAAAATCAAGGAAATGTTCCTCTGCCTGTTTCCGGTCAATCTCAAAAGGAATAATCTGATCCGGATGAAACGCTCCTGATAATTGTTCTGACAGCAATACCGGATTGTGACAGTAATAACAAAACGTTGCTGCTGTCGTCTGATCGGTCACGATCTGTGCCCCACAGCTCGGGCAGATATACAGCACTGCCGCATCTTCAGCACCTGCTGTTCTTTGCTGTGTGTGATTGTCAGAGGTATCTTCACGCTCCTGCACCACATCGGATACCGCCTGTGTCGCTGCCTCTTCGGTACTGATCTCATCCAGAGCAAAATCAGAACCGCAATATTCACATTTATATTTCTGACTTTTCGGGTCAAAAATCAATTCGCCCCCACAATTCGGGCATTTCATACTGACTGTCGCCATATTCATCCTCTTATGCTTTCGGTTTTCCACATTCTGCACAGAATTTTCCGGTATTTACGGCTCCACAGGAACAGGTCCACGGTGCCGCCGGTGCCGGTTTTCCACATTCCGTACAGAATTTTCCGGTATTTTCTGTCCCACAGGAACAGGTCCACGCAGTCGGCATCGGTTTTCCACATTCCGCACAGAATTTTCCGGTATTTTCTGTTCCACAGGAACAGATCCATGTAGCAGCTGCCATGTCAGCCGTCCCGGTCGCCTGCGCATGCTGACGGTTCATCTCCATCTGACGGAGGTTTGCCTCAGAAGCTGCCCCCATTACACCGGATCCACCCTGCATACTCATCCCCATGCCCATAAAACCGGACACAGATCCTGCTGCATTGGAACCTGCTGCCTCCATGCCACGAGCCACAGATCCCTGCACATAACCTTCCCGTATTGTCGGATCAGAAAGCATAGCTCCCTGATTTCTCATATTGATGAGCTTAGTGGATTCCTCATCATAGGAAATGCTCGCAATTCCTACAGATGCAATCTCCACACCACGGTTCTGCTTCCACTCCTCATCCAGAATATCCGCCATGTATTTGCCAAGTTCCCGCCCTTTGGATGTAACAAAGGAAATCCGGATACCATCTGCAGACATCTGATTAATGGCAGACTGCAAGGCTTCCAGAAATTCATCCAGAAACTGCTCATTTACATCAGACACTTCCACCTGATCCATATTTCTCGGAATAACTTCCGCATAAAATCTCAATGGATCGGTAATACGAATAGAATAGGTTCCATGCGTCCGCAGAAACAGCTCTGCATTATAAAAGTTATCAAAATAGTTGATCGGATTTCTCGTACCGAATTTAATACCCTTGATTTCCTGCAAATTCAGGTAATACACCTTCTGCTCTGTAGGGGACTGACCACCATACTTCACACGCTCAAATGTCGCCTGCATCGCGCCGGAAAAATCTCCGTTAAACAAAGACGGTTCTGCAGCATTGTTCACTTCAAAGTAACCTGGCTCTGCGGTGTAATCAATGATTTTCCCTCCATCGGTCAGGATCATAAGCTGATTATCATATACATGGATCACTGATCCGTCAGAAATCACATGTCTGCTTCCTTTGCGGTTCTGTGATTTTCGATTCACCATAATGCCCGGTGTCATCAAGGTCTGTGCACCCATATCAGAAGGCTCAATGACTTCCAACCACTGATCTGCCAACCCTGAACTGAGACTTTTTGCTGCTGCTCTGATAATACCCATGGTAATTTCTCCTCTTTATGCCTCCTGATCTTTTTTGCTCAATGTAATCCATTTCAGATATGCATTGATAAAAAGATCAATATTTCCATCCATGACACTGTCTACGTTTCCTGTCTCCGCATTGGTACGATGATCTTTCACCATTGTATACGGCTGCATAACGTAAGACCGGATCTGATTGCCCCAGCCGATCTCTGTGACATCGCCGCGAATGTCAGCTGCTTTCTCCGCATTTTCCTGCTGTTTCAACAGATACAGTTTTGCTTTCAACATCTGCATTGCCTTATCTTTATTCATATGCTGGGAACGCTCATTCTGGCACTGAACTACAATACCTGTCGGCAGATGCGTAATACGAATTGCAGATGAAGTCTTATTAATATGCTGTCCACCGGCTCCACTGGATCGGTAGGTATCGATGCGCAGATCATCGTCGTTGATCTCCACTTCCACATCTTCCTCGATATCCGGCATAACATCACAGGATACAAAGGATGTCTGCCGTTTTCCAGCCGCATTGAACGGGGAAATACGCACCAGCCTGTGGACCCCTTTCTCGGACTTCAGATAACCATAGGCATTCTCTCCGTGCACCTGGAATGTAACAGACTTAATGCCTGCTTCCTCACCGTCCAGATAATCCAGCACTTCCACTTCAAATCCTTTGGCAGATGCCCATCTGGTGTACATACGATACAGCATACTTGCCCAGTCACAGGACTCTGTTCCACCGGCACCTGCATGCAGGGTCACAATGGCATCGTCTCTGTCGTATTCACCGGACAACAATGTTTTCATACGAATATTTTCAAAACTTGCTTCAAATTCATCCAGCAATTCCTGAATCTCCGGAATCACTTCCGGGTCATTTTCCTCATATCCCATCTCGATCATAAGTTCCATATCTTCCATCTGGGATGTGAGCCGATGATAAATTTCCACATCATCTTTCTTACTTTTAAGCTCTTTCATAAGCTCCTGGGAACGCTCCGGATTGTTCCAAAAATCCGGCTCCTCCATTTTCCGCTCTAATTCCTGGATCCTCTGCTCTTTATTAGCGAGGTCAAAGTGAATCCCTTACTTCCTGGAGCGGGTGTCTGTATGCGTTCAATGTTGTTTTGAACTGGTCTAATTCAACCACCTGATCACCTCTTTCTCTTATTTTTTGCGGAATATTACCGCACTTTTTTGAAAAATGCACACTCTGTTATATCTCACATTTTTCTTCTGTGTATTTCACATCCGGTATTCTTTTTTAAGCTGTATGCCCCTTGGATTTGATCACATCGATCACCTGATCCACATATTTTTCACAGAGGCTTTCTGTCTCAGCTTCTACCATGACACGGATCACCGGCTCTGTGCCACTCTCACGAACCAGAATTCTTCCGGTATCACCAAGCATTTCTGCCACTTTTGCCACAGCCTCCTGTACATCCGGATTCATTCTGCGCTTCCGGTTTGCTCTTTACTCTCACATTTTTGAGCACCTGCGGATAAATGGTAACAGGCTCTGCCAGCTTGCTCAGCGGCAGTTTTTTTGCCAGCATTACTTCCATCATCTTCATAGAAGTCAGGATACCATCACCGGTTGTTGCATATTTGCTGAAAATAATATGTCCGGACTGCTCGCCACCGATACGATGACCGTTCTGAACCATATTTTCATAGACATATTTGTCTCCAACAGCTGTCTTCTCGTAGTTAATACCTGCTTCATCAAAAGCTTTATACAGACCAAAATTGGACATGATCGTGGTAACGACGGTATTGTTTAATAATTTTCCTCTCTCTTTCATATATTTTCCATAAATATACAAAATCAGATCTCCGTCAACAACATTTCCTTTTTCATCCACTGCAATACAACGGTCTGCATCGCCATCATATGCGAATCCAACATCCAGATTATTGTCTTTTACAAATTTCTGAAGCACTTCAATATGAGTAGAACCTGCATGGTTATTGATATTCGTTCCGTCCGGCTCTGCATTGATGACATAGGTCTTTGCTCCCAATGCATCAAACACGCTCTTTGCGATCATCCAGGAACTTCCGTTTGCACAGTCCAGTCCCACACGCATATTTTTATAAGAATAAGTTGCCAGTGAGATCAGATATCCCACATAGCGGTTTCTTCCTGCTGCATAATCAACGGTGCATCCGATTTCTTCGCGGACTGCAAACGGCACATCTGTCATCTCTTCCCCGAACAGATTCAGTTTGCCGTCAATGTAATCCTCAATATAGGAGATCGTCTTCTCATCCATCTTCTCACCGTTTCCATTGATCAGCTTGATGCCATTATCATAGAACGGATTGTGGCTGGCAGAGATCATAATACCGCAGTCAAAATCCTCGGTTCTTGTCACATAAGAAACAGATGGTGTAGTCGTTACATGAAGCAGATATGCATCTGCCCCGGATGCTGTCAGACCAGCTACCAAAGAATATTCAAACATGTAGCTGGAACGTCTGGTATCTTTTCCGATTACCACTTTACATTTTTTTCCTGTCATCTGATGATAGTACCATCCGATAAAACGACCTACTTTGTATGCATGTTCCACTGTTAAATTTTTGTTGGCTTCACCACGGAAACCATCAGTTCCAAAATATCTTCCCATTTAAATCCTTTCCATTTTGGGTTCACTTCATGATTATATCACTTTATATAAGTTACAGCTGATTTTTCAGCTGTTCCAAAATCTGATCCACGCAAGCTTCCACACTGAATTTGCTGGTGTCGATCACGACATCGGCATGCTGTGGTACTTCATACGGACTGGTCACACCGGTAAAATGATCCAGTTCCCCATTCCGGGCCTTTTTATATAATCCCTTGACATCTCTGCGCTCACATTCTTCCATCGGAGTGCTTACGTATACTTCCATAAATGCATCTCCGATGATTTCACGGGCATTCTGACGATCCTGTGCAAAAGGTGAGATGAAAGAAGTCAGCACGATCAGACCGGCATCATTCATCAGCTTGGACACTTCCGCAATCCGACGGATATTCTCAATCCGGTCAGCCTCACGAAAACCAAGATTTCTGTTCAATCCCATCCGGACATTGTCACCATCCAGCAGCATCGTATGTTTGCCCATAGCAGCCAGACGTTTTTCCAATTCATTTGCCAGCGTAGATTTGCCGGAACCTGACAGACCGGTAAACCAGATTGTTTTTGCAGTCTGCCCCAGCTGTTCCTCCCGGAAACTCCGTGTAATATCCATATTGTGCCAGGTCAGCTGATTCTCTCTGTTCAATGTATGTTCCACGATTCCACAGGCCGACGTCATATGGGACACACGGTCAATCAGAATCAGAGAACCCAGTGCATTATTTTTTTCAAATTCATCAAATACCAGCTTGGATGCCGTGGAAATCTCACACAACGCAATCTCATTTTTGTAAATCGCATCCGCATATACTTCTTCTCCGGTGTTGACATCAATCTTATACCGGATCTTCATAATAGTCGCCGGAACACTCTGTGTGCCAAGCTTTAACAGGAAATTTCTGCCTGGCAGCAATTTCACATCATCCATCCACAACAGGGTTGCGGCAAACATGGAATTTACGTTCAATGAAGTATCTCTGATCAGTACACAGCCTCTGGAGACATCAATCTCCGTATCCAGCTGAATAGTGACTGCATGTCCTGTGGCACTGGTCTGCACTTCTTTATCGCCTTCATAAATTAACGTCACTTTCGCAGATTCCCCGCTTGGCAGTACCTTAATGGCATCTCCCACAGAAACGCTTCCGCTCTCAATCTGTCCCTGAAATCCGCGGAACGTATGATTCGGTCTGCAGACACGCTGTACCGGCATGGTAAACCCTGTTTCTGCCGGATTCTCTTTTACATTAATAGTTTCCAGATAATCCAACAATGTCTTTCCCGTATACCATGGCATATGCACAGAACGTTTTGTAATGTTATCTCCTTCGGTTGCAGATACCGGGATCATCTGCGCAGTGCTGTACTCAAACTCTGCCAGCAGCACTTTTATATCCTTCTGGATCTTCTGAAATTTTTCCTGTTCAAAATCGATCAGATCCATTTTGTTTACGGCAAATACAAAATGCTTAATTCCCATCAGGGAACAGATTCTGGTATGGCGTCTGGTCTGTGTCAGCACACCCTGGCTTGCATCTACAAGAATAACCGCCAGATCGGCAAAGGAAGCTCCCACTGCCATATTTCGCGTATATTCTTCATGTCCCGGTGTGTCAGCCACAATAAAAGAACGGCGCTCTGTCGTAAAATAACGGTAAGCAACATCAATGGTAATTCCCTGCTCCCGCTCCGCCATCAACCCGTCCAGCAAAAGACTGTAATCTATTTCACCACCTCTGGATCCCACTTTGGAATCCAGCTCAAGCGCGCGTTTCTGATCCGCAAAAAGCAGTTTTGCATCATAGAGCATATGTCCGATCAGTGTAGATTTTCCATCATCCACACTTCCACATGTGATAAATTTTAATAACGCATTCATCCTAGAAATAGCCCTCCCTTTTCCGTTTCTCCATACTGGCCGCTCCACCATCCTTGTCAATAACACGGCTGGTACGCTCGGAAGATACCGCACTTAATGTTTCCTGAATAATGGCATCCAGGGTATCGGCATCCGACTCCACCCCGCCGGAAAGCGGATAACAGCCGAGTGTACGGAAACGTACTTTCTTCATCATGGGCTTTTCCCCCGGAAGCAGACGCATACGTTCATCATCTACCATGATCAA
>ENA-OQHF01000951-OQHF01000951.1-human-gut-metagenome-genome-assembly--contig:-NODE-951-length-16553-cov-3.306587_pt1 | contig 16553 bp, 15 predicted proteins | sample MGYA00242559_ERZ504709 | MGnify/ENA primary metagenome ERZ504709 (study PRJEB26092, sample SAMD00036203) | human gut metagenome | host: Homo sapiens | study: EMG produced TPA metagenomics assembly of... | reverse complement strand
ACGATCTGATCTGCCGCATCACCGCCATAGTTCATACGCTCTCACCTCCTTACCTGCTTCCGTTCTTCTTCCCTTCGTTGTTTCCCTGCGATTCCTCGTACCTGCTCCTGTTCCTTTGCCCGTTTAACCTCTCTTCCATCTCTTTCGACTGGATTTCTATCTGCTGGCTTAACGGATCTTCTTCCGAAGTCTTTTAATTCCCCGTTGATCTCCTGAAGACGCATACTTCCCGGTTCTTTTCGATATAGCGTTCTTCGCTCCTTCATCAAGGAAAGCACCTGTTCCTCCAAAGGTTTCCGGTATGCCGCCAGCTCTTCCCTGGTGGTGATCCCTTCTTTTTGCAAAAACTCCATCTGCCGGATGCGCAGATCCAGTTTTCGGATATCGGAACGGACCGCATAAGAAATCCGTTTCGGCTTCTGCTGAAGCACTCCCATCCGATACAGATAAGAAAAATACAGCTTTTGAAGTCCGGTAAGTTTCCTCTTTGGAAACTTCACCTGTGTTTTTCCATACACCTGTTGGATCTTTGGACGCAGGATCTTCTCCTGGATCTCTGCCTCCCCATAGCCTTTTCCCAAGGAACGCAGACGGACATACCTCTCCATATCCGGTGTCTTTAATGCCGGATACTTCCGGTTCAGCTTCCACGTATAGCCCCGCTTCTCCATTTCTTTGACAAACTGACTCCAGGAAAAACTCACACCAATGGCTTCCCGGATATCCATGCGGATGACAGTCCTCCAAGTAGGCTTCCCTTCCGCTTCTGCTTTCCACTGGGCATAATGCATGGCTTTTCCCTGATTCGTCTGGATCACCGAGAGACCATATTTTCTGCATAATTGGTCGGAAATCTGACGTACCTCGGTAAAATAACTTTTGGCATTGCTGTGGTATTTCTTTCCGTCCACCATGCTCACTGAATTCCATACCAGATGGTTGTGGTAATGACTGGTATTCAGATGGGTCGTGATCACCACCTCATACTGTCCTTTCAATAACTGCTCTGCCAGTTCCTGTCCGATAAGATGTGCCAGTTCCGGGGATACCTCCCCTTCCGCAAAGCTCTGTACCAGATGGTATCCCTGTACCCCATCTTTCTTATGGAATCGTTCTTTGGTCTTTACCATGTCTGCATAAGCATTCTCACAGGTACACCCCATGGCATCTTCAAAAATGGTCTGTTCCGTCTTTTCCCGGTTCAACGCATAATCAATGGCTTCTTCCAGGGAGCCGGCACTCTTGGTGGTCTTTGTCCGGTCTTTCACATAGTCAATGGAACGGTCCAGGCGGTGGACGGGGAGAACGCTGGTATATGCCATCTACCATTCCTCTTTCACCAGACGCCAGGTCTCTTTGGAAATCCGGAGCATTTCCTGTACGCTGGCTTCCCCTGCCATTCCTGTGCCATTGGCGACATGGGCAAGCTGGTTGGCATTATTGCAAAGCCCCGCAATCTTTCGAAGAAGTTCTGCGTGATGTTCGCAGGGCTTCGTCTGAAGCTGTGCGCCTAAGATCAGGGAACGTAAAACTCCTCCCTGTTTACCCCACTCTTTGCTACCTGTCCATCTAGATGCCGAAGTTCCTTTGCATTCAACCGCACCGGAACCACATGGTTTCGTTTTCTCATCCGACCACCTACCTTTTCTTCTTTTCTGCTGTTTCTAAGGGATACACCTGAATTCCCCTGCGTTCCATCTGCCAGAGGAATTCCCCGATTTCCCAGATCTGCCCATTCACATCCACCTGCTTTTCGTCTACAAAACGGCAGATCCCAATCTCTTTTGTTCCGTCCTCTGCCATCATGCAAAGACTTTCCCCATCCAAAAGGGAGAACCTCTCTATCCCTTCCATATCCCGGAAATGGATCTGTTTTGGTTCTCCCTGTTTCTGTCTGCGTATCCGTATCTGCTCCATCCGCTGATCCTCCTGCTTTCCGGCGACTACACAGCACATGATCCCAATGCCAAAGGCTGCGCCTGCCACTATCCCAAGGGCCATTCCTGCAAAAAACATGTTTCTTCTCTCCTTTCTCGACTGCCGGGGGATTGGGGTTCTCCCCAAAGTGCGTTTGGATATCCAAACGCTATGCTTGCAAAACCAGTTCCATCGATTCCAATCGACTCTTCCTTATAAAATCGATTACGATTCATTTTCTTTGATCTTGATCAAACCATCCAGTGTGGTGCAGATGATATGCAGTCGGTCAGCAGTGCTGATATCTGTATTCATCGTTCCGGTCACTTCTTTTCCACAGACCACCACCATCCGGCACCGTTTTAAGATCAAGTGGGACATCCGGTTATATGCCTGCTGATCCTCCGCTTCCCCTTCATCCAAAAATGGCAGAAACCCAAACCTCGGACAAATCGGTACATACCCCAGTTCATAAATCTTCCGGCAGTATCTCTGCACTTTTACCCTGCTTTCTTCTGCCGGACAGCACACATACGCCATCGCCTGTTCCATCGCCTCACTCCTTTCCTGCATCCATGTGGATGCACCTTTCTTCTTCTGAAATAAATTTGGACATCCATGTGGATGCCCTTGCTATTTCTCGCCTTCTTCTTTTTCCTTTGCTTCCAGTGCAAACTTCACCCGGTCACTTCCCAGCTTATAATAAGCATCCGTTACCTCGATGCCCACTGCCTCATATCCTTCCTCTACGGCTGCAAGGATGGTTGTCCCAGCTCCGGCAAAGGGGTCTAAGATCCTTCCACCTGGCTCGCAAATCTGGATCACATCTTTCATAAGCTGCAAAGGCTTCTCTGTCACATGGATACGGTTCTGGGGATTTCCATAGCGGAACACACCGGGAAGACAGGACACCGGACGGCTGATAGGCATCGGTCCGTTACTGCCCCACACGATATATTCAGCCTGCTGACGGAAACGCCCTTTCTGCGGACGGGAGTTTCCTTTATCCCACACCGCTGTACCTCTCCAGATCCAACCTGCCCACTGAAGGGCATCGGTAATGGACGGGTATTGTCTCCAGTCAATAAAAAGACAGATAGGAGCTCCGATCTTGCAGGCTTTCCGCACATCGTAAAGCCACTCTGCCATCCAGTGTGTCCAGGAACGCTGATCCTTGTTATCCCCATCAAAATCCGGCAAGGCATTTTCAGCCTTCATACTGCTGTATTTCTGATTGGTAGTACGGTTTCTTTCATTCTGCTTCGTTCCCCCGGACGCATACGGCGGATCGGTGATCACTGCATCAAAAATTCCCGGCTGAAATGCCTTCACCAGTTTCAGCGTATCTCCATGCAGGATTGTCCACTTCTCCCCTCCGGTATATTCCTCTGGGTATGTTCCTTCTTTCAATAAGTTCCCTAACTGCAGGGTATTCTCCATAGGCATCATCCTTTCTTATCAGCGCTTTGGCTGTTTCTTATCATTTTTTATCGGTTTCTGCTATTTTTCTTCCCATATCTTTTATGATATGGCAAAAGCGAACTTCATCGGCATTCTTCCTTCCCACGTTTCTTTGGCGGCTTGGTGGCTTTCTGAAAATCTTCACTCAATTCCGTCTCTACATATTCACTGATGATATAAAGAGCCTGATAATAGTTCTCTGATTTTTGGACACGTGCAATCATTTCTTTTGCCTCTTGTCTCTGCCCATTTGCCTGAAGCAGTTTATTTGCCCTTGCCAGAATAGAAAACACATTTCCATCCTGTCCCACAAGCTGCATCTTCGGACGTCTCATTTCCGTTTCCTTCTGTTGATAATCGGGATCACTGATCTGAATTTCATAGTCACCGCTCTGCCAAAAATGAACATAGATTTCTCCATCTCCGACTTGGATTTCCTGCTGTTCAAACCCTTCTCCCCATCCGTCACTATACTGCCCGGTAACATATTCATACAGTTCTTCTGTTTCCGGCTGTTCTAAAAATGTAGTCAATTCCAAAGTAGTACATCCATACAAAACACCCTCTTTTTGTTTCACTGAAGGGATTGCACTGATCACTTTCTCTTTGATGGCTGCACTGCCATCAAAATAATCCATTAAATTGCAGGGCTTTCCTTCCTCATTTCCAATGGCATTATATTTTTCGATTGCTTCTTTGATCTCCGATTCATACTGTGACAAGTCTGTTCCTTCCAATGGCAGTCCCTCATAAACATCGTACTCGTATTCCCCCTCTTCCCACTGCCTTTCCAATTCTCTGGACGTGAAATTCCTGTCAGTGGTGTCAACAATTTCTATTTTTATGGTATCTTCCATTCGCTTCACCTCCCACGTTCTCTTCGATGTTTCTGCTGTTTTTTCCCACGCCTGCTTTGCCAGGTCGCCATAATCAGCACCCTCTATTGGGGGCAGATTGCAGAAAACAGCATATTCTTTTTCATAACGCTCTTTTAGCTGTTCACACGCCCATCGTCCGGCAAAATCATGATCGGTGCAGATCTCTATCTCCGTCACCTCCGGATGCTGTTTCAAAAAATGTTCCAATGCATCTGGTATTTTCATCTTTCTGACGTTCTGCCCGGTTCCTTCCTTCGGTGCAGTGACACCGCCCAAAGACAATCGGTATTTATCCGCATTCCCTTCCAGTGTCATATGAGCCAGGGCATCAATACAGGCTTCATATACTGCCACCCGGCAGCTTTTCCCAAGGGGCGGAACACAAAAGCTGTATTGTTTTTCACTGCCTTCCTGTTCCATCCGGAAACTCTTTCCCCGATTGTCATAGATTCCCCGCAGGAACGCATACCTTGCATGTCCCTGTTCATCCATGCCAACAAAAACAGCGTTATGATAGGGGGCACTCTCATACAGGATTCCGAGCTGCACACAGTAATCCAGTACCTCATCCCGGATTCCCCTTTGGTTCAAATATCTCCGCACCCGGTAAAAATTATCATTGGGCAGGGGCAGGGCAAAGGGCTTCTTTTTAGGCGCTGGTTCTGCTCTGGGAACATACACAGGCGTCTGCTCACACAAGATCTTTACGACTTCCGTATATCCCATGCCATCTACCTGCATCAAAAACCGGAGGGCAGACATTCCACCGATATCCCTGGATTTCCAATGCCATTTACTGGTGATCTCATTGATCTTAAAACTGTCATGGTCCTGAAGCTGCCATTCGTTTCTTGTCCTTGTCTTTTTCAGCCTTCCCGGTTGGTATGTCTGCAAATACTCATATGCCCGCACCTGCTTGGCTGCCTGATACTCTTCTTCCGTAACCCAAGCCATCAGATCACCGTATTACGGAGCTGTTCTACCTTATCGGTGCGCTCCCATGGCAGTTCCTTTCTTCCAAAATGTCCAAAGGCTGCTGTCTGTCGGAAAATAGGACGGGTAAGGCACAGCGTATCTACGATCTGCTTTGGTGTCAGTCCAAACACCAAAGGGATCGCCATTTCCAGACAGTCATCCGCACACACTTTTCCTGTGCCAAACGTATCTACCTGAACCATAACAGGCTGGGCAACACCTATGGCGTAGGCAAGGGAAACCTGACATCTGCTGGCAAGTCCGGCTGCGACCATATTTTTTGCAATATACCTTGCCATATATGCCCCAGAACGGTCCACTTTTGAACAATCCTTTCCGGAAAATGCCCCACCGCCATGGGGAACCATGCTGCCATAACTGTCTACCATCAACTTTCTCCCAGTCAGTCCCGTATCTGCCTCCATGCCTCCGCAGACAAAACGTCCGGATGGATTGATAAGTATCTTTGTATCTTCATCCGGTGGAAGAAAACGAAGTGCCGGAAGAAGCACCTTTTTTCGGATCTCTGCTTCCAGTTTCTTCAGATTCTTATCTTCCATATGCTGACAGGATACAACCACACTATCCAGACGGACAGGCTTCCCATCCTCATACTCTACCGTCACCTGTGCTTTCCCATCCGGGCAGATCCCTTCAATATAGCTGCTTCTTCTACAGGCAGACAGTTCCCGGACAATCCTATTTGCAAGCACCACAGGCATAGGCATAAGCTGCGGCGTCTCATCACAGGCATATCCGATCATGACGCCCTGATCCCCGGCACCTTGAAACCAATCCATTTGATTGTCAGACACCCCTTCCCTTTTTTCTTTGGATTCCCTGACCGCATTGGTAATGTCCGGACTCTGCTGATGGACAAACGTATTCATGGCAACTCCTTCGCTGGAATATCCCACCTCAGACAATACTTTTTTGATTACACCAAACACATCCGGTTCATAGGCGCTGGTGATCTCTCCTGCCACAATGACAGTTCCCTTCGTGGCAAGCACCTCACAAGCCACCTTAGAATTCGCATCATTTTTCAGACACACATCCAGGATTGCATCTGCGATCTGGTCGCACACTTTGTCTGGATGCCCTTCAGTTACTGCTTCTGCTGTATAAAATTTTCTCATATAAATTTCCTCTCTTTCATGCAAAAAAAGCAGGATACCTTCCTTTTTACGGGAACATATCCTGCCTGATGTTTTGTCTCTATTTTTTCTGTTATCACAAATTTTTTCCAAAGAAAAACTCCCCAGATAAAACTGGGGAGCCTCCAGAAGCTATACCTTGCGGTCCTACGGCTTCGTTTAAACATTTATAAAGCACCCACTGTATCTTGATTGCTCAAGTGTGGGACTTAATCATAGTATCTCTGTTCCTCTTTATTATATGCAACTGCCTTCTCTTTGTCAACAAATTTTTAGCAGTCACATTTTTACAGGTTGTATGCTCTTTTGAATTTTCCTTTTACAAGATTAAAATCTTCCGGTGTTAAAGTCCCAATACATCCTCGGTTCGCATCCAGCCTTGACTTACTAACTGCACGTATCTCTTCACATTGAATCATACTGTCTTTATCCAAAAATTCATAAGTATGCATAGACGCTGGTATCGTTCTTCCCGGAATGACTTGTTTTTCTTCATCTTCTGTATCAGAATATAACAAAAACCATGAATCCTGAATTGGTAGACATCGTGCATTTACCTTTCCTTTTGCATCGGTAATACATACCACTACCACTTTTTCGGAATTATTGATTTTATTATTAGACATCACCAAATACCGGACGCATTTTATTCTTTTCCGTTCCTACGTTATAGCCTAAATCACAAAACCATATTTGTCCATGTAAAACCTGTCTGTGCTTATTCGTATTAAATTTTGATATCCGATTGTAATTTACTTTATCCTTTGTCCAACTGGCAATATTATAATATTCCTGTGCTTCTTGATTCATTCGTATCACCTACTCATATTTGATAAGATTCATTATAATTCGCCTCATGTGTATCTTCAACTATTTTTTTAGACTTTCCAACGAGTTTCCATGCCACCAAAAAGTCCTCTCTCATCTATCCCTTAATAACGAAAAGACCCCCGTAGGAGTCTCCCCGGACTACGGGCTTCGCAAGTTTCCGTAGTGCGATCACTAGGCATAGTGTAATCGCTTCTGACACACTTGTCAAGAACAAATGCTTCTGTATTTCACATATCGGCTTTGGCTATCATACAGATTAATGTTTCACTTCTGACAGAAATTCTTCCTCTGTGATACCAACAATCCGAGAACACAATTCCACAGATACTCCATACTCTTTATAAAATTCCCAATGCAGTTGCTCTTTTTGGCAAAGTCTGTTGCTTGTTCTATTGTTTGCTTTGTATCGTACAATACTTCTTTGGGTATCTCGATGACAACCTGCATCGCTCTTCCCCCTTTCACCTTTATCTGACTTCATATCTCTGTCGAAATTCTGTAAAAGCCTCCGATGCTTCCCGCACTCTTCCTCTTTCCATATCCTTATATCCTGCTTCCAGCTTCTGATGAATCTCTTCCACAGTCATGAGATCGGCATTAATAGCACCGTTCATTTTCTGCATTCCATCGAAACCCATACACTCTGTTTTTTCTTTCTGATTCATGGAACACCTCCCTGTCTTTCTGAAATGATTGTAACGCTTTTTCAGACAAATGAACAGAGCTTTTCTATTTTTAAATACTTCTTGAAAATATATTTCAGATAACTGGACGCTACATCCAGATAGCTGCAAAAGTTCCCATCTTTGAACACATTCCGACACTACACCTGTCCACGTTCCGTTGCACATCCCGCAACCTTGAACACTTTTAGGTTATCGTTCTGTCTTTTGCTTGCAGTTGCGTCTCACATTCCGCACTTTTCGGGTACTTTCAAACACTCCCCGGAATATACGGTTCGGGAAAGCCACCAAAGAGCTGGAAAAGCACCTGCCTTTGAACACTTCCCAATATTACAAGATGCCACGACCTGTTGCACATCCCTTAACTTCGAACACTTTTCGTTCCGCATCGCCACTTCCCGTTGCACCTTGTCTCACATTCTGCACTTTTCGGGTACTTTTGAACACTTCCGGCAGGAGAGTGATCCAGAGTACCCCATGATACATCCAGAGAGCTGAAGAAAGTACCCATCTTTGAACACTTTTCACCTTTCAGGTTCTGCTTTTACTGCCACAAGGATGTTCCGGGCCTCCTTCCACTCATAAGAACAGGTTACCAGCGTCAGGGTTGTCTCACAACCTGCACCAGCTACCCCTGTTTCAAACAGCGACAGCGCTTTCGCCTGCGCTACATAAGCCTCCAATTCCTTCGGAATGTGAAAAGATGCCTGCTGGAAGTCGAACATGGACACATCAGCTTTCAATACTGCCGCTATCTGGTACTCTTCCATGCCTTCCGGCGTCTGAAAGAACACCCTGGGATGTGCTTTCCAGTAATCATAGGCGGCGTACCGGTCCAGATTCCCGAACATCGCCCCGCTGTTCATGTTGTGACCGTAAATGGTCAGATTCTTTGATTCTCCCAAAATACAGTCTGCCTGGAGGAACAAACTCCCATTGATGTCGTAGTTTCCCCGGTAATCCCTCCGCAGATAATACTCCGGCTCTTCCCGGCTGCTCTGCATGACCGGATAATCGATCCCAACCTCTGGGATCGTAAGCCAGCCACGAACACCCGGATACCGGCGCTGGAGGGATTGAAGGTCAACGGCAGACACTTCCGGTTCTCTTCCAGCCTGTTCCTCTTTCTCTCCTGGAGAGCCCCCGCCCGGAGGGATGTCCTCCGGGAAGCAGGTTTTTAACTCTTCCACCAGTTCTCGGTTCTGCCGGGGAATCGCCACATAATCATGATAAATTAGTGCCGCACTGAGGATACAGACAGCACACAAGACTGCCTGCAGCATCCACAGCTTATTCTTCTTTTTTCGCTTCATCTGCTTTTTTATGTCTCTTCTTATAGAGCATGGTTGCCATGAGTCCGGCTGCTGATACACCTAAAAGTGCAAACAGAAGGATTGGTTTCCAGTGGTCATCTCCTGTCTGCGGTAACACCCGGAGTTTCCGGTGTCCTTGCATCCTTCATTTCCACCTTCTGGACTTCCATGGTATCTTCCAGTGTAAACTTCACATCTTCTGCGATCTCATAGCCTTCCGGCGCTGTGATCTCACGCAGGATCAATTCTTCCCCTACCGGAAGTTTCTCTACCAGATGCGGTTTGCCATCTGTTACCCACTCTTCCAAAACTTCACCATCCTTATTTAAGATCTGAAGCTTGGCTCCTTCCAGTTCCTTTCCGGTGGTGAGGTCTGTTTTGGAGATTTCCACTTTGGAATAGGTATCCTTCATTTCCACCTTGGTCACACTGCCATCTTCCTTTACTTCAAACTCAATATCTTCCGCAGACACATACCCTTCTGCATAAGGCGGCAGTTCTTCATGGAGCGTATATGTTCCCTCTGGCAGTCCATAGACTACGTGCGGTTCTTTTGTGCTGATCCACTCCTCTACAATGTTGCCATCCTGGTCGATGCTCTGAAGCTTCACCCCTTCCAGTTCTTCCCCGGTTGTGGCATCGGTTTTTGTAAACTGGCTTTTCGTTGGCTGATTTTCCACTTCTTTTGTCAGCTTGATTTCTGCAAGGTTCTGGTCTGTGTAAGAGGCATCGATCTCCCAGATTTCCTCATTTGGAAGATACCCCGGCTTTCTCACTTCCTCTTTCACATAATATTTTCCATGATAGAGGTCGCTGTCAAAGGTAAGCTGTCCCTTCTCATCCGTTGCTTTCTTCTCCAGCATCGTGTCCTTTTCTACAAGAACCTCACCCTGCTGGGAGAGGATATCTTCTTTTGCATACAATCCAAAGATCACGCCTTCCAGCTTCTCTTCTGTGACTGCATCCTTCTTTTCTACAGAAATGGAAATCTTCTGTCGCTCATTTTTATAAGCAACCCCTTCATAAACCACTGCCTGAGTATCATCCTCTGCGGTCAGGGTAAATTCTTTCTGTTCCGGGTTCAATACGAAATGGTCGCCTGCTATGGTTTCTTTCAGATAATAAGAGCCCAATGGAAGATTGTTCACCACTGCTTTTCCTTCCTTATCTGTGACCAAAGTTGCCACCAGATCGTCTTTTTCATAACGGATGACCGGATTGCCCTGCTCATCCTTTGCTCCGTCCGGGGAATAAATGGTGTCCTTGGCATACAGTTCAAAGGTTGCCCCTTCCACACCGGATTCTTCATAGACAAAATCATGGAACACTCCGGTATCGGTATCCTCTCCGGTCACTGCATCTTTGATCTTTCCTGCCAGTCTCTTTGCCTTTACAAGCAGGGAATCCCCCTTCACTTCCACTGGCTGTTCTCCGGTTTTGGTCAGTGTCAGGCTGCCCACCTGCTCATCGTTTGGCTGCTCGACTTCCACGATGACTGCCCCGGTATCCGGATCGATCTGATGGGCGGTATTGGAAGAAACCGTGATCACAATTCCCTCTTTTGGGTTCTCTTTGTAACTGCCTTTTCCGGTCACTTCCAATGGAGAAATTATTGTTTCCCCTTCATACAAGGAACTCTCATATCCCTGTCTTACAAACCCTTCCGGTGCTTTTACTTCTTCAATCCGGTAAGTAGAACATTTCAATTCTTCCGGTGTTACCAGATAGCCTTCCTCATTGGTCTTAAAAACGCTGATGGTCTCTTTCTTCGGATAGAATACCGTCTGCTCTACATATTCCTCTTTTTCCATGTCAAAGATTTTATAGGAAGCGCCTGCTTTTAAAACCGGATTGCCTGTCTGTGCATCCTTTTTCACGATCTTTAACAAAAACTCAAATGGACGGTCATCGAAGATCCTCCATACCATCGGTTCTCTGCTGTCCTCATCAACCTTCACCAAAAACGGATCGATGGCTTTCAAGTTCTCCGGTACAGTGCTTTCCTCTACCACATAAAGACCATACGGAAGCTCCGGACTGAGGGCATATCCTTTTTTATCTGTAATAAGCTCCGGTACCGGGACAGCCTTGCCATCCACATAGGTCACTGCCACCTCTTCCTTACTGAAATCATAACCTCGGAAATCTTCCGCAGTAAGCTGCTCGCCATTGGATGGCTGTAGTTCCCCACTCTTTACTTTGGACAGGTTGCTGACTAAATACACTTTAAATCCTGCCCCTTCCACAAGGTCTGTTTCTGTCTGGTCTCCATCTTCGCTGATCTTGATCAGCTGGAACGCCTGCTTTTTCACCTGTTCCTGTACCGTCAGGTCCCTGGTTACCTCTGCCACTTCCTGTCCTTCGTAAGCAAGGTCCACCTCATACTCTATTGGATCTACCGTATAGCCTTCCGGCGGAGTGATCTCTTTCACATACATTTTTCCCAGATACAATTCGGAAAAATCTAAGGTACCATCCTCCTTGATCACGCCCTGTGCGATGAGGCTGTCTTTTTTGAACAGAACCCTCGTCTTTCCATCCGGGTGGACGATATCCTCTCTGGCATACAGACCATACACAGCCCCGGCAAGGGAACTATCCCCCTGGGGAAGAAAGGCCTGTGTCTCCTTATCGAACTTTTGGATATGGACAGCGCCTCGTACCCTCTCATCAGTTGCTGAGATGGTGACCGTCTTTCCGGCTTCCACATCCACCTTATGGATCACATCACTCTGTGCATACTTGTCCGGAGCCTTGATCTCTTTCACATATACTGTTTTGATGGCTACCTCAAAATAATCACTGACTGCTTTTCCCTCTTCCCCAGTGACTGGCATTTCCATCAAAAGATGCTCACACTTGCTGTCTGTATAAATGCCATACACTGCACCGTCTAAAGGATTCTTGGTATCCGCATCCTGTTTGAAAAGCTCGATCCTTGTCATCTCCAGCCAGTCTACCGTAAAACTTACTGGATTGGCTTTCTCCGATTCAAAGACTCCAATGTCCTGATTGCTGTTTCCTGTGGATAATATCAGTGTTCTCCAGGTTTCCCCTACAGAACCATGCAGCTCCCCGGAGGAATATTTTCCGGTATGAAGCATTGGGGCAGTCAAATAAAAGGTATCCCCGCCATAGATCTTCAGCGCACCATTCTCTGCGGAAGTTCCCTTTGTCTTGTTATAAATGGTGATGTCTTTTGGTACATGGACTGAAATGTAGTTTCGGTGATCCCCGGACAATGTGATATCCGGTGTTTTCTGTACATTTCCATTTCGGACTGCTTTTACAGAAGTCTTGGAAAGAGAAATTTCTCCCTTCGGCGGCTCTTCCATAGCAAACAGGTGGTCAATATAGGCGATCACGCCTGCGTTTACCAGGTCTTCATACTTACATCCTGTAAATCCTGCCTCACCTGCATAGGCATAGCTGGCTGCGATGTGGGTATATACATATTTCTCTTCTGCACTTTTCCCGGACAGATAACTACCTGTAATATCCCCGGCACCGCCATAACCATAATACAGCACCTTCTGCAAGTTCTTATTGCTGTCCAGTACCTGTGCCACATAGTCACCACTCGGCGGTGAGAAACGATGGGATTCCAGACAGTAAGCGATCTTTCCATTGACCGTAAACCAGCAGGTTAAGTAATTTCCAATATAACTTGGATAGTAGATGGTCTCTCCTTTTTCCAGATGTACGGTTTCCCTTGCTCGGAAAGTATTTTCCGCACCGGAAAGCATCATCACTTCCCCATCCTCAATCTTTTCTTCCAGTTCCCTTGCTGCCTGTGCATCCGCATCTTCCCCGGATACCGTCACTTCCACATCCGGGATTTCCTGCACAGGCGTCTCCGAATCTTCTTCAGAATTCGTATCCTCCTTCTGTTTCTGACCGCCATTTTCTTCTGTATGAGCCTGCCCTTCCGTATCCGTCAGGATGATCTTTCTGCTCACAGAATAGCTGTCACGCGCATCCTTTGGCACAACCCAGTAGGTTGCGATATAAGTTCCTTCCTGGTCAGGATGGTAGCTCCCTCCATCTTCCGCTTCAATACGCTCTAACGTAACATCCTCTTTTTCCGGATTGTAATGGATGCCTTCCATACAAGTCTCTACCATAAAATCCTTGTCGGAAATATCTTTCGTGATATCTTCTGCTGTTACCAAATGTTTCGCAGCTTCTGAAACTTCCTCTGTCTGTTCCGTTTCAGATATTTCTGCGCTCTCCGTCACTGGCTCTGACGGATTTTTTGTTTCTGCCGCATGGACATCCGCTAAGTTCCCCAGCGGACTATGCCCCATAAGCAGTGCGAGCCCAAAAGCTGCAAGTCTTGTTTTGATATTTCTGCTCTTCATTGCATTCTCCTTTTTTCGTTAAAAATACCGCAGAGGCTTTCCCCTGCGGCTTTGTTATCTACTGACTTCTGTTTTCTTGTGACTGGCTTTTTGCTTTCCCACTTCCTGTCTGGTACGCTTTAGCGCATCGGTCACAGATCGGCTGGAAATCCCATTCTGATGGCAGCCTTCCACGATCCCCATAAAATAAAGATCCGAGGGGATGGCAGGCTGATCCTTATAGGGTGCATTCATGGTATATGCCATGACTTCCCGTTTCACACCATCCTTTCCCTGAACAAAAACAGGCTCCTTCCCATACAGGTGGGGATACCCTTCATAAAAGTCCAGGCTTTTTTCACACTCCGGTGTGATCTTCCAAAGCACCCCTTCCACCTGGCTGCCCTCTTCCGGCAAAATAGTGGCAACACCGCATCCTTTTCCCCTGCCACAAAAGATCAGGCGGTATCCCTCCAGCTTGACATTCTCCACTACGGAAGCTGCCGGACAGCGGTACGCCATCTGGTCTAAGTTCATGTTGCTGCCATAGGCAAAATAATAGGTTTCTTTCATCTCTTACCTCCTAACGGGCATCCTCTGCCCGATGATTTCGATTCAAACATTCATAGGTACTGCGGTCATATCTCCATGCTCTGTCACCCTCCAGATTGGCAAGCAGATGTTCCCGGACATTCTTATATTCCGGTCCAATGAGTCCCAGCCGCAATAAAAAAGTACGGAAGGTAAATGCCGGATTCTCTGTAATCTCCGTTTTCCGCATCTGGGTACATTTCTGATTGATGGCCTGGGCAGAGATGGCAAGAGCCAAAGTGATATTTGCCCGCACTTTTCCTGCATGGAGGGTACTCTCAAAACATCTCCACTCCAAAGTTCCTTTGGAAAATACTGCATGAAGGTTCAACGCATAGTACCGGGTGCTGTCATAATGACTATTGCTTCCGTCCCTGCCCTCATACCATACCCGTTTCAACTTTTCCATGGAAATGGTGTTGTTTGGCATCCGGCGGATCTTCTCCAGCACAATAGGGCGTACCTTCTGGCAATACTCCTGTTCTCTTGATGTCTGTACCTTCAATGCCTTGAACAGGATATCCTCTTTGGAATACATAATGGTCATAGCATTTTTGAGGCTTCTTGGTGTGTGATTGGAAGCGTCCATATGCACATGCTGCCCGCAGGATGCATTTACCTTCGCCCCATGATGCCTGAGACACCGCACCACTTCCTGCAGCTTTCCCATTTCTCCATAGGACAATTTCGGACTGACCATTTCGGTGCTGTATTCACTTCCAGCACGAACCATGCGTCCACGCTCCCTGCGTTCCGTATAAATGCTTCCATCATACATGAACTTCCATTTCTTTCCTTCCTGATCTGTCACAGACCAGACCCCATAATATCCACCGTCGCAAACTGCCCTTGTTCCAAACAGTTCTGCTACTTTCTCCGCAGCCCTCTGCCTGGTGATCCCTGTCATCTCAATCTCTGTACCGAAATATTGATCCTGAATTCCAATTGCCATACTGCCTTACCTCTTTGTCTTTTCATCCTCTGCCCGGATTTCTGCATCTGCCTGCCGAAGAAGCGTTCCGATGGCTTCGATCACGTTGACGGTCACTCCATTTCCGGCCTGTTTATACAGCTGGCTGTCCGAAGTCTCCTGTTCTATGCGGTCAATCTGCCAATCATAAAAACCCTGCAGCCGCAGACACTCCCTTGGCACCAGCCTCCGGATTCTGCCCCGATAGGCAACTCCATGCCGGTCTGTGGCAGTAATAGTGAACATCGGCTCTTCCGGCTCCTTCATCCTCCGGCCATTCTGCCGGGTTTCTTCTCTTCCCGGAGTCAGAACTGCCCTGGCACCTTCCTCTTTTAAGACACCAGAGCATTCCCCTTTATGATTATGGATGCCGGACTGTCTGGTATTCAGACACCTGCACTGCTCTGTGACAAGAGGTGGCACAGACAGATCCACAAAATGAAGCGTTCCCTGCTGGATTCCTGTAGTAAGGGTATGGGCGATCTGATGCCCCACACGCCCTCTTCTGGTATTCATGCCTGCATATCCTAAGTCAATGCTGTCTCCCGGATACGCCATCTTATATCCCTGCTTGGTATTCTCCTTGATGGGAATACCCATCTCATACAATCCAGTTTTTCCACCCATACCGCCTGCCAGCGATGTCAAAGTACAGCTTAATCCTTCCGGGCTGTACACTCTTTTCCCCTGGCTGCCTGTTCGGATTTGTATAAGAGACGTTCCATTTGCTGCTGGGAAAGGTAATATTTTTCCGGCACATCTTCGATCAAGATATCCGACAAGATACACCCGTTTTCTGGATTGGGGGACTCCAAAATCCTTGCTGTTAAGCACTTTCCATTCCACACCGTACCCCAGCTCAGATAAGGTACTGAGGATGGTGTGAAACGTCCTGCCTTTGTCATGCGAAAGCAGTCCGGGAACATTTTCAAGGATGAAATACGCAGGTCGCTTGTCTGCAACCAGTCTGGCAATCTCGAAGAACAGAGTTCCTCTGGCATCTGCAAATCCTTCCCGCTTTCCGGCGATAGAGAATGCCTGGCAAGGAAATCCTGCACACAAAAGATCAAAGTCCGGCATTCGTTCAGTTTCGATTGTTCTTGCGTCATTGCAAAAACCACTCCCCTTCTGTGTCGAACAGCAATCGGTAGTTCTTATCCGCATAAGCATCCACCTCGCAGTGTCCCACACAGGTAAAACCGCCTGCACGTCTTAACCCTTCCCGGAATCCCCCGATTCCGCTGAATAAATCAAAAAATCGAATGGTTGCGGCTATCAACCTCCTTTGCTGAAAAAAAGCAGGCGGCATGGTTTTTCATCCCACACCGCCTGCTGGTTTTATAGTTCTATGTGTTTGGCATTATGCGATCTCTTCGGTTTCTTCCAGATTATCAATTTCTTCCGGCTGTTTCCAGTTCCTGCCATTTGGCTTCTACC
>ENA-OQHF01000949-OQHF01000949.1-human-gut-metagenome-genome-assembly--contig:-NODE-949-length-16571-cov-2.469351_pt1 | contig 16571 bp, 16 predicted proteins | sample MGYA00242559_ERZ504709 | MGnify/ENA primary metagenome ERZ504709 (study PRJEB26092, sample SAMD00036203) | human gut metagenome | host: Homo sapiens | study: EMG produced TPA metagenomics assembly of... | reverse complement strand
GGGTTTAAGGCGGAGGAACTGTTGGACGAAAAAAGGACCGTTTTTAATGTGATGCTGGATCCCAAGGAGGACTGGGCGGTGCGGCATCTGGAATGTTTCCCGGTGGAGATCAACCGGGCACCTTATGCAGATCTGCTTCGGGTGCCGGGGATCGGCGTGAAAAGCGCCAGACGGATCCTTAGTGCCAGGAGAAGCACAAAGCTTACGTTTCAGGATCTGAAGAAGCTGGGCGTGGTGATGAAACGGGCTGTTTATTTTATTACCTGTGGTGGCAGGATGATGTATCCCACGAAGCTGGAGGAGGACTATATCGTGCGGAATCTGACGGATCCGAAGGAACGGATCCGGTTCGGCAGCGATGGCATGAGTTACCGGCAGATGACCTTATTTGATGATGGGATGTTCCCGAACGGGGTACGGCAGGAGGAGAAACGGATCATATGAAGATTTATCACTGTGAGGATTCGCTGGAGGGAATCTTCACCGCTATTTATAATACTTATGAAGATCACTGTATCATCCGGGATACTATGGTCACCACCATCGAGGAGAACCTGCTGTTCTCGGAGTCGGTGGAGGTCATACCGGATCCGGAGAAGACGGTGAAGGTGATCCGGACATTGAAACGCAGATTTGGGGAGGAAGATTATGAGAGCCTGTGTCTGGCTCTTTCATCCCCGAAGCCGGAAAAGGCCCAGGCGGTATACCGTACCATTGCAAAGGGGCTTTCCGAAAAGTGTCCGCCGGGACATCTGCTGGATGCCATGGCAGACACGTATGTAAACCAGACCTTCAGCCTGGCCAGAGGCGCCGGAAATGAGTATCACCATCTGAAAGGATTTACGCGGTTTGAAGAACTGGAGAATACAATCCTCTATTCGAAGATCGCGCCGAAGAATAATATTCTGACCTTTCTGATGGTGCATTTTGCAGACCGCTTTCCCATGGAAGACTTTCTGGTGTTCGATGCAGGCCGGTATCTGTTCGGAATACATCCGGCGGGAAAGCCCTGGTATACGCTGCAAGGGAAGGATGCCTGGGAGAGAGTACAGTCTGAGACGGAGAAACTGTCCGCTGCGGAACAGCACTACCGGGAACTTTTCCGTTCCTTCTGTCATACAATAGCCATAAAAGAACGTGAAAACAGGGATCTGCAACGAAATATGCTTCCGCTGAGGTTCCAAGAATATATGGTGGAATTTCGGTAGATTTCGCCAAATTGGGATTTATATTTTACCGCGGTAACGCAACAAATATACAAAACGCCGAAAAGGTTTTCCATACGGCGAACATATATTGTGAAAATGATAACAGAGTGGTAAAAATGCCCAAAATGTGCGTTTTCTGGAAGAAAAAAACCGCTTTACATTTGGGGATGGTTGGCTATAATAGTAATGATTTCAGATGTGAGGGGAAAGTACCCGGTGTATTATTTTACTTACGATCGAACTTACTATTGAAAGGAAGGAACAAGAAATGTTAAAGACGATCCGTTTGACACCTGAAGACGTGAAGCATTTTGTTGATGTAGCTTCAAAGTGTGATTTTGATATTGATATATGCTATAACAGATACGTAATCGATGCCAAATCATTCCTTGGAGTGTATGGATTGGATTTCACGAAGCCGTTGACCGTGTCCTATGACGGCTACAATGATAAATTCGAAGAGATGCTGAAGCAGTGTGCGATTGCATGTTAATGCACTGACAGGTCAGTATTTCTCAACAACAGAATGTCATTTGACTACCCAGGTAAGATAGAGTACTATTTACCTGGGTAGTTTTATTATATGATGCCAGGGGACAAAGGTCTAAATCCACTTGAGCTTGCTCATAAGTGGATGAAAGACCTTTAGCCCCGCCCCCACGATATGCGAATAGTGGGGAGGCTTGTGAGAGTGCGCAGCACGGAACAAGCCGTAGGCATCTGGGTATCGTAGGGACTTGTTTGAGGGAGGTGAAGTCACATGGCAGGAGAAGTCAGAATATCGGTACGTAATCTTGTAGAGTTCATCCTGCGCAGTGGCGACATCGACGACAGGAGGCAGGGATCCCCGGAGAATGCCATGCAGGAGGGCAGCCGGATCCACCGTATGATCCAGCGCCGTATGGGTGCGGAGTATCAGGCAGAAGTGGCATTAAAATACACCCATCCCACGGAGGACTATGTCATCATCGTGGAAGGCCGGGCCGACGGCATCATCGAGCAGAATGGAGAGACCACCATCGATGAGATCAAGGGAACCTATAAAGATCTGTCGAAGCTGAAGGCACCCTTGCCTTTACATATTGCCCAGGCGAAATGCTACGCCTATATGTACAGCCTGCAAAAGGAGCTGCCCTATATCCGGGTGCGGCTGACCTATTGCAATATAGAGACGGAAGATATCCGCTATTTTTATGAAGATTATGAATTCGTCAGACTGGAAGCCTGGTTCCAGCAGCTGATCAGTGATTACCGCAAATGGGCGGACTATACCTGGCAGTGGAGAGAATTGCGGCAGCAGTCCATTGCTGAGCTGCAGTTTCCCTTCGACTATCGGGATGGACAGAAAGAGCTGGTCAGCTATGTGTACCAGACCATTTATCATAGAGAAAATTATTTATTGAAGCTCCTACGGGAGTCGGTAAGACCATATCCACGATCTTTCCACGGTAAAGGCCATGGGAAAGGATATGGGAGACAAGCTGTTCTATCTCACCGCCAAGACCATCACCCGGACGGTGGCGGAGGACACCTTTTCTTTGCTCAGGCAGAAGGGACTGCGCTTTAAGAGCATTATCCTGACAGCCAAGGAGAAGATCTGTTTTCAGGGTCATACGGAGTGCAATCCGGAGCAGTGCCCTTATGCAAAGGGGCATTTTGACCGTGTCAATGAGGCTATCTATGATCTTCTGACCCACGAAGAGAGCTTTACCAGAAGCAAATAGAAGAATATGCCCTGAAACATCAGGTATGCCCTTTGAATTCGGACTGGATTTAGTCTGTTCGCAGATGGAATTATCGGAGATTATAATTACCTCTTTGATCCCCATGTGTATCTGAAGAGATTTTTCGGGGACGGCAGTCAGGGTAATTATGTATTTCTGATCGATGAGGCACATAACCTCTTAGAGCGGGGCCGGGAGATGTACAGTGCACCGCTACGGAAGGAAGATCTGTTGGAACTCAAGCGGGAGATCAAACAGACAATCACGTCGGAAATGGAAGAAGCAGCCCAGAAAAAGCGTGATAAAGACGGGATTTCCGGGCAGATGACATTAGAAATGACAGGTATGTCAAAACAACTGCCACAAGAGATTACCCTGGAGGAAACAGACGGTACCGATTCCCTCTATGTAAGGGGACACAAAGGGAAAAAGTCTGACGGAAAGAGTACCTTTGTTCGGGAAGGCTATGCGGAACGGATCAGCCAGCTGCTGGAGAAATGCAACGCACAGCTGCTGTCTATGAAGCGGGACTGTGACGGGTACCGGCTGGTGGATGATATTGACATGCTGGTGCAGCCCTTGACCAGACTGCACGCTGTGATCAGTGATTATCTGGAGGAGCAGGAGAAGGTCAGCCTGGAAGTACGGGAGAACCTGCTGGACTTCTATTTCAAGCTCAGTCATTTTCTGGATATTTACGAGAGACAAGATGAAAACTATGTGAAATATACCAGATTGTGTGAGGATGGCAGCTTTGAACTGAAGCTGTTCTGCGTGAATCCCAGAGAAAACCTGAAGGAATGCATGCTCAGAGGACGCAGTACGATCCTTTTTTCCGCTACCTTCCTGCCCATCCAGTATTACAAGAACCTGCTGGGCGGTGAGAAGGAGGATTACGAGGTGTATGCCCACTCGGTGTTTGATCCCGAGAAGCGTACCATACTGATCGCCGGGGATGTGACTAGCAAGTTCAGCAGAAGATCCCAGGAAGAATACTACAATATTGCCCGTTACATTCACGAAGTGGTGAAGAACCGGCACGGCAATTACATGATATTTTTCCCGTCCTATTCCTTTATGAATCATATTTACGAAATCTATGAACAGTATTTTATGACAGAGGAAGAAGAATGTCTCGTCCAACAGGAATCCATGAATGAGGAAGAGCGTGAATACTTCCTGAATCGCTTCCGGGGCAATGAGGAATGTGACCTGCAAAGTCTCATCGGTATGGAGATCGAGGAGGAAGAGGAGCAGACGCTGATCGGCTTCTGCGTGCTGGGGGGAATCTTCGGAGAGGGCATCGATCTGAAGAGGGACAGTCTGATCGGAGTCATTGTAGTAGGAACCGGACTGCCCCAGGTAGGCTGTGAGCGGGAGATCCTCAAGGGCTATTTTGATGAGGACGGAGAGAACGGCTTCGATTATTCCTACCGCTATCCGGGAATGAATAAAGTATTGCAGGCGGCAGGCCGCGTGATCCGGACGGCGGAGGATGTGGGTATCATTGTTCTGCTGGATGATCGGTTTCAGCAGTATTCCTACCGGAGATTATTCCCCAGAGAGTGGGAACAGGTGCAGCCTGTGACCGTGGATACGGTAGCCAAAAAGGTGGAGCGCTTCTGGGATGCCTGGTTGTGGCAAAAGGGATGATTTTCAATGTGATACACGAGTTGATATCCGATATGACAATCCACATAACCACATATGACACATGTGTATATGTGGATAAGTCGGTGGATTTTGTGGATTATTTGTGGTTTTACACAGAAAAAACGACAGACGGTTCAAAAATGGTGTATAATAGCAAAAGAACCGTTGTGGATAAAAAAACAAAACGGTACTGGATCAGTCAATGAAAGGTATGGTGACTAATATGTGGGCTTATGAAAGTGTTTTTTATCAGATCTATCCCATGGGATTCTGCGGAGTTCCTTTTGAAAATGACGGAGTACAGAGACATGAGATCAAACGTGTGGAGGACTGGATCCCCCATATGCAGAAGCTGGGAGTGAACGCGGTATATTTCTCCCCGGTATTCGAATCGGATACTCATGGTTACAATACCAGGGATTACCGCAAAATTGATGTAAGACTGGGAACCAATGGAGATTTTAAGGAAGTATGTGATGCATTGCATGCGGCAGGAATCCGGGTTGTGTTAGACGGTGTGTTCAATCATGTGGGCAGAGGCTTTGCCCAGTTCCAGGATGTGATCCGCAACCGGGAGAATTCACCGTATGTGAACTGGTTCTACCGGATCGACTTCGGTGGCAATTCCAATTACAACGACGGACTCTGGTATGAGGGCTGGGAAGGCTGCTTTGATCTGGTGAAGCTGAACCTGCAGAACCCGGAGGTAGTGAATTACCTGTTAGACAGCGTGAAGGGCTGGATCGATGAATTCGGTATCGATGGTCTGCGTCTGGATGTGGCGTACAGCCTGGATGAGAACTTTGTCAGAAGACTGCGGGAAGTGACCGGTGCCTACAAGCAGGATTTCTTCTTATTAGGGGAGATGCTTCACGGAGATTATAACCGCCTGATGAATGATCAGATGTTGCATTCCGCAACGAACTACGAGTGTTATAAGGGACTTTACAGCAGCTTCAACAGTATGAACATGTTCGAGATCGTGCATTCCCTGCTGCGCCAGTTCGGACCGGAGAACTGGACACTGTATAAGGGAAAACACCTGCTGTCTTTTGTGGATAACCACGATGTGACCCGAGTGGCCAGCATTTTGAGTAATGAGAAGCATCTGCCCCTGATCTATGCCATGGCATTCGGAATGCCGGGAATCCCCTGTGTCTACTATGGAAGCGAATGGGGCTTCAAAGCCAGAAAAGAAGATGGAGACCCTGCACTGCGTCCCTGCTTTGACAAGCCGGAGTGGAACGGCCTGTGTGACTGGATCAGCAGATTGGCAGAGGCCAAGAAGCATTCCGAGGCACTGAATTACGGAGCCTTTCGTTCGGTACTGTTGACCAATAAGCAGTGTATTTTCGAGAGAAAGTCGGAGCACGAGAGAGTACTGGTGGCTATCAATGCAGACGGAGAAGACTTCATGGCACATTTTGATGCCGGCTGCGGAACGGCGGTGGATCTGATCACCGGAGAGAAACATGACTTTGGCGGCGGCAGTCTTCTGCCTGCGTACAGTGCGTATTTCTGGCTGATGGAAAACTAACGGAGAATTTATTTATGAAGGTACTGATCTTATCCACCGGAACCGGTGAGGGACATAATTCTGCTGCAAAAGCGGTGAAAGAACAGTTTGAAAAACGGGGCATTCCCTGTGAGTTGGCGGATGTACTTAATTTTGCTTCGGACAAGGCCAGCGCTTACGGACGCCGGATCTACATCTGGAGTACGGTCCGGGCGAAAAAGGTGTTCGCAGGAGCGTACCGGGTAGGCAGGGTCATTTCGTCTGCCAGATTAAAGTCACCGGTGTATTTTGCCAACGCTTTGTATGCGGATAAGCTGTGCAGCTATATCACAGAAAACGGATATGATACAGTGGTAATGCCGCATCTGTTCCCGGCTGAGGCAATGACCTGGCTGCAACGACAGCATAAGCTGGAGGTACAGACTTATTTTATTGCCACGGATTATACCTGTATTCCTTTTACCGAGGAGACAAAGGTGGATTACTATTTTATCCCGCATGAGGAACTGGCAACGGAGTTCATCAAACGCGGCATCCCTGCGGAAAAACTGGTTCCCACGGGAATTCCGGTATCGGAGAGGTTCCTGAAGCTTCCGGAAAAAAGAGAAGCGCGAGTGCAGCTGGGGATTCCGGCAGATAAATCCTGTATCCTTATGATGACGGGCAGTATGGGGTACGGCCGTGTGGAAAACATGACGGCAAAGCTGGTGGAGCAGACCGGCGAGGATACCCATCTGTATATCCTTGGGGGAACCAATGAAGAGCTGAAGAAGACACTCCGTGATAGATATGCCGATACAGAGCGGGTGCATGTGCTGGATTTTACCACGGAAGCGCATCTCTATATGGCAGCGGCGGATATTTTGTTCACCAAACCGGGAGGACTGACCTCTACGGAAGCGGTGGCTGCGAAAGCTGCATTGGTACACACTAAGCCGATCCCCGGATGTGAGGATCGTAATGTTGCTTTTTTCACACAACATGGGATGTCTGTATCAGGAGATACGGAAGATGCCGTGATACAAAAAGGACTAAAGCTTCTGCGGGATCCGGAGGCACAGGCCGAAATGCGGAAGTGTCAGGAAAAATACGGAAAGCCTTATGCTGCAGACGCAGTCTGTGAATTTATCTGCGGACAAAAGGAAGCGGCGGAAGCAGCACAGAAGGAAGCTTAGGCACAGAGGAAAACGGCAGACAGGAGAGACAGATGATCATACGGGAACTGGGAATGACAGTCTTCGGATTGTTATGCGGAAGTATATTGTTCGGCAGGGTATTACCGAAGTGGATCAAAGGAATTGATGTCACTGAGGTCAGCAACGATCATAATCCGGGGACTGCCAATGCCATGAAATACGCAGGAGTGCCTGTCGGGATCCTGTGCCTGCTGGGAGATCTGTTAAAGGGAGCACTGCCGGTATACATGGCAGTTGGCATGGGGCTTGTGACAGACAGCTGGTTCCCGCTTATCATGGCGGCACCGGTACTGGGGCATGCCTATTCCCTGTTTTATCATGGGAATGGGGGCAAAGCCATTGCGGTATCCTTCGGCGTGTTGATCGGACTGGCACCGGTACAGCCGGAACTGCTGCTGTTGCTGATCATATTGTATTTGTCGGGGTCTGCCCTTCTGATCAGACCGCACACCAGAAGAACCCGTATCACTTATATCTTTTTTGCCGTGGGAGCAGCGGTTCTGTTGATGATACAGAGAATACCACGGCAGGTATTTTGGGGAGCACTTCTGATCTCTGCCATTGTGATCCATAAAAACGTATCCGTCAGGAGTTTCTGGAGGAGTCGACGGAATCTTTGGAAAGTCTTTAGAATTTCTTACGGTTTCTCTATATTGACGCATGATATTATATGCCGTATAGTATAGCCACAGAGCAATACTATACGGCATATAATATTGTAAGGAAAGGCGGATAGCCGCAAATTTCAGAGAGGAGCGATAGGATGCTTTTTAATACAGGAGCAGCTCTGCTGGATGCTATCGTACTGGCGGTGGTGGCCCGGGAATCGGAAGGAACCTACGGCTACAAGATCACGCAGGAGGTCCGGCAGGTGATCGAATTGTCGGAATCCACCCTGTATCCCGTGCTTCGGCGATTACAGAAGGACGAATGTCTGGAAGTCTATGACCGGGAATGCAGTGGCAGAACGAGGCGTTATTACAAAGTCACCAGCAGAGGTTGGGCGCAGCTTCATTTATATGAAAGTGAGTGGCGCAGCTACAGCGATAAGATCACGGGATTGTTTGAAGGAAAACTAAGTGACAGGTCAGAGGCGTAAACAGGCGCAGATGGGAGAACATAGTAGAATGAATAGAACGGAGTTTATGAGGCAGCTGGAAAGTCTGTTGCAGAATATTTCCGCTACAGAGCGGGAAGAAGCGCTACAATATTATAATGAATATTTTAACGATGCGGGACCGGAGAATGAACAGAATGTTATTGAGGCACTGGGGAATCCGATGAAAGTAGCGGAGAATATCAAAAAAGACATTTTCGGGAATGGTTATGGAGAGAATAGCTGCCAGAAGATCAATGCCGAAACCAAAGCAATGATTCTCTACCCGGCATATTCCAATGAGGAAGACGGCGGCACAGAACAGCGCAGCTGGCAGAGCGATGCGTCACAAACTGCACAGGCACAGGTGGTATCTCCACAGAATAAAGAAGGAATGTCCACCGGTATGATCGTGCTGATCGTAATTTTATGTATTTTGGCATCCCCGGTGATCCTGGGAGCAGCTTCCGCCGGTATCGGCGTGGCAGCAGGGCTGATCGCCACATGGTTCGGACTGATCATCGGTTTCGGAGCAACGGCAGCAGCACTGATACTGATTCTGATCGCACTGGTGGCAGTAGGGATCATCAGTATGTTTACGCATCCCTTCGTGGGAATGTGCCTGATCGGTGCCGGACTGATCTGCGGAGGTGTCGGACTTCTGTTCCTGATGCTGACCGTGGCCATGGCGGGAATCGCCACACCGGCGATCTGTTGTTGGATCGGAGGATTATTCCAGAAAAGAGGTAAAGCAGAAGCATGAGAAAATTTATGAAGGGCTGTGCCATCACAGCGTTGCTATTTATATTATTGGGGACTGATCCTGGGATTGAGGCGGAAGCCTGGGGGAATGGCTCCACGCATTTTTTCGGCCGGGGGAGATCCCTGTCAGCGGTTACCCTGGGAAGAATCTCCGAAGAAAAGGTAGATGACTGGAGTGACGGTGTGACGGAGCAGATCCGGGAAAATATGGGCGATGTGCACTATGATCTGGAGGACAAGGTGGATTATGACTCAGATTATGAAGTAAAGTCGGGAAAGATAGAGCTGTATGTTCTGGGGGATGACAACCAGGGCATCACGGATCTACAGGTGCAGGCCGGTGGCTGTGTCATGAAGATTCGGGTGTCAGAGGACAACTGCTTCCGGGTAGAAGCCGACGGAATGCGAAAGTTCCAGGGATATGTGGAAGGCGGTACGATGGAGATCAGCGGAACCTCAAAAGCAGCAACAACAGTGACGGTAATCTGGGCGGTTCCATCTGCCTGTATGTGCCTGAGGGATATCATTTTGAAAATACCTCTCTGGATCTGGGCGCCGGAAGCCTCAGTGTAGAGGAATTGCAGACGAGGGCGCTGGAAGCCAATGTGGGTGCCGGCAAGATGACGTTTGAAAAACTGGATGCTGATCAGGCAGAGTTAGACTGTGGTGCCGGTCAGATGACAGTAGAAGAACTGAGCAGCCGCGTGGCAGAGGTGTCCGTAGGAATGGGATCCGTTCGTCTGAACGGAGATGTGACCGAACGATTGGACGGAGAGTGCTCCATGGGAGAACTGAAACTGACACTGGCAGGAATGCAGACAGATTTCGACTACGACTTAAGCTGCGGCATGGGTGAACTGAAAGTCGGTGATGACAGTTACAACGGCCTGGCACAGGAGAAACAGATCAGCAACAACGCTTCTAAAAATATGGAACTGGAATGTGCCATGGGCAGCATTGTAGTGGAGTTTAAATAAAATACTGCCAGACAGAGTTACTTTTATATCGCGGCAGTAAAAAATCTTCTTTCATTTGAAAAATTATCGTTATAATACCGCCTGAATGGAGTTATTATCCATCAGGCGGTATTTTTGAAAGTTCTATCTATGATTTGATAAAAATAATACCGCTTGGAGTATAATAACAGACTTTCAGGCGGTAATATGGAGACGGCAATTATAATTTGCAAATTATAGTTATATGGGAGAAATAAAAAATTCTTGTCCCGGAAAAGAAAAGTCAATGGAATCTTTGCTTTTTAGCTTTCATAGAGAAAAGTAGAAATCTGGCTTTTTTCGATCATCAGGAAGAGATACTCAATATCCCAGACACTGTCTGTTAAATTTGAAAATATTTGTTTTTCTTGTAATATCTTTCTCTTAATTCGTAGTATATAGGTGAGGCAGAAAGGAAGTGATGATTTGAACGATAGTGAAATTATTGATTTGTTCTATATGCGCTCTGAACGGGCAATCATGGAGTTGGCGGCGAAGTACGGAAATGCCTGTAACAAGGTCGCAAAAAATATTTTGAACAATATCCTCGATGCAGAGGAATGTGTTAACGACGCTTATTTAGGAGCATGGAATACAATACCGCCTCAAAATCCAAACCCGTTGCTTACCTATATCTGTCGAATTGTCCGTAACCTCTCCATAAAAAGTATCACGCGAATACATCTGTCAAGCGCAACAGCTTTTACGATGCGGCTTTAGACGAACTGGAGGAATGTATATCCTCCTCTGAAAGTGTAGAGGCGGAGATTTCCGCAAAGGAGCTTACCCGGCAGATTGACTATTTTCTGGATACGCTGGATGCAGAGAGTCGAATACTCTTTGTTCGTCGATATTGGTATGCCTATTCTATTTCGGAACTTGCAAAACAGTTTGGTCTGAAGAGTAATACCGTGTCAGTGCGACTTTCCCGTATTAGGGGACAAACTGCGGGATTATTTGAAGGGGGAGGGATTTACAGTATGAAACGTGAAGATATTTCCGAGGCGGTTGGTAACATCAGCACAAAGTATATTCAGGAAGCAGCTCCCAACATACGGGTGAAGAAAAAGCCGGTATGGGTGAAATGGGGAGTAGTTGCAGCAGTTTTTTGGTTTCTTTTCTATGACTGTTTTTGGCAAACAGTTTGTTTTCCTCCCTAGTCCGGAGATGAACTTTCTCTGTCTGCCACATATGAGGGAAATGGTGTAATTTCTGTTCAAGTAGAAAATAGGTCTGACAAAGAGCTTAATTTTCAATCGAAACTTAAACTAATGCGCTGGTCTACCAGCGAGGAAGTTAAACCGCTTTCGGGAAAGGTGTCTTTCAGCAACACCGAGATACCTGCTAACTCAAGCGGTACGATGGTAATTGATCTTTCAGATGCCTATGATATATCACTGTTGGAGACACCGATTTCGGATGATGATTTGTACTACTTGGTGTTGACAAATAACAACTTCTTATTTGGACAGGATTGGATGTGTACGGTTGAATTTGCAGAATCTGTCCCAACCGAAAAAGTTGACGTGGCGCCGATTACTCCGGTTGACGCTGATCCGGAACTGATATCAGAAATTATGGAAGAATTCAGACCATACTTTGAAAGCTACACTTTGGATATTAATGAAAGAAATCGGCTCGCTGGCGAATATCTGGAACATTGCCAGAGGGTGTTGGAACAAATGGATATAAACATCGTGCCCTCCGTGTCACCAAATGAGTTAACTTTGATTGACAGCGCCGAAAGTGTCCTTTTTGACCCTGCTGTGCCTGCGGATATGCAATTGCAGCTAACTGGTCTGCATCGCCGATCAACGGACGGGTATGACAAAATCATTGGCGCCTCCGCGGAAGAATGTGCGATGGTTTTAAGCGCCTACATCCCGCAGCACAAAGGTGAAATCGACGGCGGTGTGGATATTCCCTTGATTTATGTTTTCATATACGAAAAAAATGAAATTCATACCACGCAGGACTATGCCTTTATCCGCGGTCAACTTTTGACCTTTGAACAGATGGAGAAGTACAAGATCTATGAGGACGAACAGTATGTCTGCTATGATGTCAGCGATTTGTTCTATTCCGATCTTCGTCAGTATGTGGAAAGCATGGTTAGCCAAAGGAGCGACGTTTATTTTGACGAGCTGGTTTGGGAACGAGTTCAGAACATTTATACCTACTATCGGGATAACATGGGAACACTTCTCGGTTATAGAACTGACACGGGGCGCGGAACAACAGAGAATGTAACCGGAAACGATGCATCAAGTAAACTGGGAAAATAAGTCGAACACTTGTGATAGCTTACCGGAGTTTCACCTGACTATTGAAAGCTGCTACGATAACCCTAACGAACCTGTTGCAGATCAGAGTTATAATGTTGGTGAACCCAATTGGAATGACTAAATAATCCGCTCTGTCGGGCGACGGTAAAAGAAAAAGCCGTCGCCTTTTTTTACAACAGCGCCGCCAGATACTTCTCAAACACCACGCCCTCCTGCACCGGCGTTCCGGCCTTTTCGCTTCCGGCGATGCACAGTCCTACGAAGTTCGCAGCCTTCTGCACGGAGGTTAGCAGTGTCTCCCCGCGGACGGCATCGGCAGCGAGGATGGAGGCGAAGATGTCTCCGGTGCCGGGGCGGGAGGCTCCGGCGATGGGGGTGGCAACGGTGGTATAGACACCGTCATCCCACAGGAAATTTACCAGAGAATCGCCCTGACGGATCCCGGTGATGACGATGGATGCACCGGCGGAGCCATTGGAGACAGCGCCAACGGACCCCCCGTCAGAACCACTGGCAGTAGTGCCCGTGGAGGCTTCGTCGGATGTAATGGAAGCTGTTTGATAAATGTCAGCCAGCCGTTCACATAATCCGGACAGCTCCTGCAGCGTCCATTCCCCATCCTTCCAGGGAGTCCCGGTCAGCAGGCAGGACTCCGTGATATTCGGCGTGATAATATCCGCCAGAGGCAGCAGCTCCTTCATCTTCTGAACATGGGTCTCTGTAATGGAGGAGTAGGCTCTGCCGTGGTCTCCCATGACCGGATCCAGCAAAAACAGGGGCGGCCGGAACATTTCCACGAATTCCCGTACAATGTCGATCTGCTCTTCATTTCCTAAGAATCCACAGTATAACCCATCGAAGGTAAGTCCCAGTTCGACCCACACTTTTATATAATCTCGCATATGAGAGGTATAGTCATCAAAATGGCAGAGAGGAAATCCTAAATGGTTCGATAAAACAGAAGTAGGCACAGGGCATACCTGTACCTTCATTACGCTGATCACGGGCAGGGACACGGTGGTGGAGCAGCGTCCGAAACCGGCAATATCGTTGATCATAGCAAGGCGGGGAACGAAATCCCCGCCTTTTTGTGCATTTCTATCAGAAGTATCGAAATTAGATGTCATGGAATAATCCTGCTTTCTTCAGTGCCGGACGAAGTGCCAGATAGAATACGGAAGCACAGATCACAGCAACGATGGCGTTGACACCGGTAGTTACGGTGCTGATCTTGGCAAGAGCCTTGGAAATATCCTGAGGCACACCCAGCAGATACATTTTATAGAAGTAACCAACCAGTGGATCCGCTACCACGTTAAATGCCATACCGCAGGCAGAAGCAAGAATCGTTACGCCGGTCACATATTTTACGGAATGCTCTTTGCTCAGATGGAAGATCTTGTGAGCAACCAGTCCTACGATCAGACCGATGCACAATTTTAATAAGAAGGTCTTGGGGGCACTGGTTACATAAGCGGTGGTCAGATCGGCGATGGTCATGCCGATGGCACCGGCAAGTCCGCCCCAGTAACCGCCCAGCAGCAGAGCTGCCAGTACGCAGAATACATTGCCCAGATGGAATGCGGTCTTCTCGGGACCCACGGGAATGTCGATCTTGAAGAAAGCAAATCCGATATAGCACAGAGCTGCTAACAGACCTGCCTGCGCCAGCTTCTTCACATCCGCCTTCTGTGCGGGAATTACGCCTGCGATGGCATTGTACAATCCCTTGGCAGTTAACAGGATAGCGAAGAATACCAGAACCAGGCTGTAGGAGTAAGGACGCTCTGCGGACAGCTTCTGGTCGGACAGAGTGGACTTCTGAGCGGACAATTCATCCTTCTGCGCATTCAGGGCATCCAGATCACCGTCTGCTGTGCCGCCGGTGACTGCCTCGATGGAAGCTTCTACTTCTTCCAGCTGTGCCTTGACATCGCTTAACTGGCTGCCATAAGCAACGGATTCCTGATAACTGTTATTGTGGGTAATGACTGCCAGGACGATTCCCAGGATCAGGAGAATGGCTCCCGCGATCAATACACCGTATGATTTTTTCTTTTCCATAATGATGATCTCCTCTTTTAATTTCTTTTTCATAATTCCCATTTGTTCGGTGGGATATGTTAGGATTCAGTGTATAGAAAAAGTGGCTTGCTTAAAAGAGCCAGAATGTGTTTTTTTTATCATACCAGTTTTGGGCGTTGATAATACGATCTGCAGGAAAACAAGATTTTCTTGACAAAGGATTGCTTCCTGTACTATATTTCTTATTAGTAGTTTTACAGATTAAAGGCAATGACGAAGAGGAGTACACATTTCCCCTTACCAGAGAGAGCGGCTGCATGTATGCGCTGGAAGGCTGCTTCAAGACAGGAATGTGGAAGGTAGCTTCCAAGCCGGAGAGCCGAGACCGGATATTCTGGGCGTAAGTTCTCACGAGTTATCCCCGTTACCGGATAGGACTTTGTAAGAAGTCACGAGGCAGCGCAAGCTGTGAACAAAGGTGGTACCGCGTTAATGACGCCCTTTGCTGACGAGAGTCGGCAGAGGGCTTTTTTTTGCGACTATTTGGAAGGAAAGCATCGTAGATGCGATTTTGCGCATGAGGTCTGAATAGGAGCAAATGCAAAAAAAGGAGGACAAAATGAGCAAAGAATTAGCCAAGACTTATGACCCCAGTGGCATAGAAGACAGACTGTATCAGAAGTGGCTTGACAAAAAGTATTTCCATGCGGAGGTAGATCACAGTAAGACTCCCTTCACTATCGTGATCCCGCCCCCAAATATTACAGGACAGCTCCACATGGGACATGCATTGGACAACACCATGCAGGATATCCTTATCAGATACAAGAGAATGCAGGGCTACAATGCACTGTGGCAGCCCGGCACCGACCATGCAAGTATCGCTACCGAGGTCAAGATCATCCAGAAGCTGAAGGAAGAAGGCATCGACAAGCACGATCTGGGTCGTGAAAAGTTTTTAGAAAGAGCCTGGGAGTGGAAGAAGGAATACGGCGGACGTATTATTGGTCAGCTGAAAAAGCTGGGTTCTTCCTGTGACTGGGACAGAGAGCGTTTCACCATGGATGAGGGCTGTAACAAGGCTGTGACCGAAGTGTTCGTGAAGATGCACGAAAAAGGCTACATCTACAAGGGTGCCCGTATCGTTAACTGGTGTCCCGTATGTAATACCTCCATCTCCGATGCAGAGGTAGAATATCAGGAACAGGCAGGACATTTCTGGCACATCAAGTATCCGCTGATGAACGAGGACGGAACGCCCAGCACCACAGAGTTTCTGACCTTTGCCACTACCCGTCCCGAGACCATGTTAGGTGATACCGCAGTAGCCATCCATCCCGATGATGAGCGTTACACCCATCTGCATGGCAGAAAGGTACTGCTTCCTATCGTAAACCGTGTGATTCCCATCGTTGAGGATGCTTATGTAGACAGAGAGTTCGGTACCGGTGTCGTTAAGATCACCCCCGCTCATGACCCCAATGACTTTGAGGTGGGCAAGCGTCATGATCTGCCTGTGATCAATATCCTGAACGATGATGCCACCATCAATAAAAACGGCGGCAAGTTCGAGGGCATGGACCGCTATGAGGCGAGAAAAGCCATCGTGGAAGAACTGGATCAGATGGGCCTGTTAGTAAAGATCGAAGATCATGTACACAACGTAGGTACCCATGACCGTTGTAAGACCACCATCGAGCCTATGGTAAAAGACCAGTGGTTCGTTAAGATGGATGAATTGATCAAACCTGCAAGAGAAGCAGTGAAAAATGGTGAGATCAAGCTGATCCCCGAGCGTATGGAGAAGAACTATTTCAACTGGACGGATAACATCCGCGACTGGTGTATCAGCCGTCAGCTGTGGTGGGGACACAGGATTCCCGCTTATTACTGTGATGACTGCGGTGAAGTAGTCGTAGCCAAGGAGATGCCGAAGGTATGTCCCAAGTGCGGCTGCACCCACTTTACGCAGGATCCCGATACGCTGGATACCTGGTTCTCCTCCGCACTGTGGCCTTTTGAGACCCTGGGCTGGCCGGAGCAGACCGAGGATCTGAAGTATTTCTATCCTACCGATGTCCTGGTAACCGGTTATGATATCATCTTCTTCT
>ENA-OQHF01000948-OQHF01000948.1-human-gut-metagenome-genome-assembly--contig:-NODE-948-length-16580-cov-2.955874_pt1 | contig 16580 bp, 15 predicted proteins | sample MGYA00242559_ERZ504709 | MGnify/ENA primary metagenome ERZ504709 (study PRJEB26092, sample SAMD00036203) | human gut metagenome | host: Homo sapiens | study: EMG produced TPA metagenomics assembly of... | reverse complement strand
ATATTATCAGCTTAATTCGTCGATATGCTATCGGCTCGGTGCTTATCAGCCATGAAGCACGAATCCGAAAGGCGATTGAGAAGCTAGTGAAAGCTCATAAGTTTTCTAAGCAAGAAATGAACTGGATTAAGCGAATGGAAACTTACTTAATGAATGAATCAGTTCTGAATGTCAAGATATTTGATGAAGATGTTCGTTTCAAGGAGCAAGGCGGATTTAAAAAAATTGACAAGGTGTTCCAAAATCAGCTTGAAAACATTGTTTTGGAATTAAACACATATCTATATGATGACGGAGGAAAAACAGCATGAATACACAAGAAATCGTATCAAAACTCTGGAATCTCTGCAATGTGCTGAGAGATGACGGTATCACTTATCACGAGTATGTTACAGAGCTTACGTATATTTTATTTTTAAAAATGGCAAAAGAAACCGATGCCGAAAACAGATTTGCGGAAGGTATTACTCTTGCACAAGGAGATAATCTGACACCGGAAGAGGAAACACAGAATAGCGAAAAGAAAATTGTTCAGGAATACGGTTGGGACAATTTAGTCAGCAAATCAGGTTTGGAACTTCATAACTACTATAAAACAATACTTCGTCTATTTGGAACTTACTGTATAGGACGAGTGCGTGAAATTTATCAGGGGGCGGCTACTAAGATTGATGAGCCTAAGAACCTTGAAAAGATTATCACTACAATTGACGGTTTGGATTGGTATTCTGCCCGTGAGGAGGGATTAGGAAATCTTTACGAAGGATTGTTAGAAAAGAACGCTAACGAAAAGAAGTCGGGAGCCGGACAGTATTTTACACCGCGTGTGCTGATTGATGTAATGACTCGCCTTATGAAACCGCAGCCGGGTGAACGATGCAATGACCCCGCTTGCGGTACTTTCGGATTTATGATTTCAGCAAGTCAATATGTCAGAGATAACACAGATGATTTCTTTTCACTTGACGCTGATATGGCAAGATTTGAGAAAGAAGAAGCTTTTACAGGTTGTGAACTTGTACATGACACGCATCGTCTTGCTTTGATGAATGCTATGCTTCACGATATTGACGGTCAGATTGTTTTGGGCGATACACTTTCTAATATCGGAAAATCAATGAAAGGATATAATCTGATTTTAACAAATCCTCCGTTTGGAACTAAGAAAGGCGGAGAGCGTGCAACACGTGATGATTTTACGTTCCCGACAAGCAACAAACAGCTTAATTTTCTCCAGCACATTTACCGTAGCTTAAAGACTGACGGTAAATCCCGTGCTGCCGTTGTTTTGCCTGATAACGTATTGTTTGCGGATGGTGACGGAGAGCGTATCCGTAAGGACTTGATGGATAAGTGTAATCTTCATACTATTCTTCGATTGCCTACGGGAATTTTCTACGCACAGGGTGTGAAGACAAACGTTTTATTCTTTACAAGAGGTAAGACCGATAAGGATAATACTAAAGAAGTTTGGATTTATGACTTGCGTTCTGATATGCCTTCTTTCGGTAAAACAAATCCATTGAAGAAAGAACATTTTGATGAGTTTGTTAAGTGTTATGCTGACGGAGATTTAAGCAAGCGTAAGGAAACATACAGTGAGGAAAATCCTAATGGGAGATGGCGTAAATTCACAATAGATGAGATTATGGCTCGTGATAAGACAAGCCTTGATATTACATGGATGAAGATTAATAACGGTGCAGATGACCGCACCCTTGCAGAACTGCTTCAGGAAATCAAGGAGAAGTCAGCTAATATTGTGAACGCTGTTGCCGAATTGGAAAAAATATAGGCGAGGTGGATGAGTAATGGATACCAAAGCATTAAGGCAAAAAATATTGGATTTAGCAATCAGAGGTAAACTTGTACCGCAAGATCAAAATGATGAGCCGGCGTCTGTTCTTTTGGAGCGTATTCGTGAACAAAAGAAACAGATGGTTAAGGACGGAAAGCTAAAACCTAAGGATATAAAAAAAGATACTGTCATTTTCAAAGGTGATGATAATTTACATTATGAGAGGTTCAACGACGGTACCGTAAAATGTATCGAAGATGAGATACCATTTGAGCTACCAGAAGGGTGGGAATGGACGAAGTTAGGGTGCATTACTGATGTTATTCAATATGGTTTAAGTAATTCTGCTGAATCAACTGGTGACTATCGACTGCTAAGAATTACAGATATTCAGGATGGTTGTGTGAATTGGGAGTCTGTCCCTTTTACTAATACAGATGCCGCAAAAAAATATTTGCTCCATAAAAATGATATAGTATTCGCACGTACTGGAGCTACTGTTGGTAAATCTTTTTTAATTACTGATTTGCCATATGATTCTGTATATGCATCGTATCTCATTAGAATAAGGCTTATAAAGGGTATCTCAGCAAATTACATTTATCAATTTTTTAATAGTTATTGCTATTGGAAACAAGTCACTGGTAAGGCAGTAGGTGTTGGACAACCAAACTGCAACGGAACTGCACTAAAAGAACTCTTTATTCCATTGCCATCACGAGCAGAGCAAAATCGAATTGTTTCGGTTTCTAATAATCTTTTGAAGATTGCCGATATTATTTCTTTTGAACAAGAAGATTTATCTGAACTTATACAGACTGCAAAATCAAAAATCCTTGACCTTGCCATTCATGGCAAGCTTGTCCCACAAGACCCAAATGATGAGCCGGCTTCTGTGCTTCTTGAGCGTATCCGTAAAGAAAAAGAAGAACTCATCAAGCAAGGTAAAATCAAGCGTGATAAGAAGGAATCTGTCATCTTCAAAGGTGATGATAACTCTTATTATGAGAAGATAGGTAATGACATTATTTGTATTGATGAAGAGTTACCATTCGACATTCCCCATAACTGGAGCTGGTGTCGTCTTGGAAACATAGGAGATTGGGCGGCTGGTTCCACTCCAAGCAAAAGCTATCCTGAATACTACAATGGGACAATTCCTTGGCTAAAAACAGGCGATTTAAACGATGGATATATCACTAATATACCAGAATCTATTAGTGAAGAGGCTTTAAAAAATACTTCCGTAAGATTGAATCCGTCTGGTTCTGTATTGATAGCGATGTATGGTGCTACGATAGGCAAACTTGGTATTTTAACATTTCCCGCAACAACAAATCAAGCCTGTTGTGCTTGCTCGCCTCTTGATGGAATTAATAATCATTACTTGTTCTATTATTTGCTATCACAAAAGGACAATTTTGTGTATCGCAGTGTTGGTGGAGCACAGCCTAACATTTCTAAAGAGAAAATAGTAACCACGCTAATGCCCGTTCCACCTTATGAGGAACAGCGTCAAATTCTAGATAAAATCGACATTTTTTTCGATTTAATAAGAGATATAGAAAAAAGTCTCAATTGAGGCTTTTTTCTATATAATTATAAAGTTTTTCTATTGTATGTACAATATTCAATTGTTCTTCTAATGGTGGCAAAGGTATTAGCTTATTAGAAAAATCCGAAATCCAATAACGTTTATGATTATAGCAATCACATTCTATACATTGCATTGCGTAAAAAGCATATTTTGTATTAATTAACTTTTCGTTTGCAGTTAGTATTTTCATAGCAGATGATTTCACTTTAAATGGAAAATCAACATATTTACTGTCGGTTGTAAAGTCATCAAAAATAATTACAGGTAAATCTGTTTTTATACCACTGGTTTCATTTGTATAACCAATTATAAATGATTTCCCTGCTGTTAATACCGGTATAGAATAGTCGTTTTTGTAATCAGTTGATTCAACGATATAAGGCGTGGGCTGTTCATATTCCAGCACATCTTTCAAACGAATAAATGACCAGTTCCTCGGTATACCAAATGGGATTTCATCTGCTATATTAACGATATTTTCACCGTTCTTCTCATAATAAGAGTAGTCAACACATCTCCGATATAATATTCTTGCGGTTTATTCCGTAAAATCTATTACTCGGAGGTGTCTTTTTATGAAGACTGAACAAACTTTTGAAGAACATTTGAGAAAGGGAAACCTTTCAGAAAACACCATCACGTCTTATCTATGGACAGTAAATTATTTTCATGAACATTATGATAAGATAAGCAAAGATAATCTATTGGCATACAAGGGTTATCTTATGGAGTTTTTCAAACCGAAAACAGTAAATTTACGAATACAGGGTATCAACAAATACCTTGAATATCTAGGAAAGGAAAAACTTCAACTTAAAGCGGTTAAAGTTCAACAGAAAAACTTTCTGGAAAATGTTATTAGTAATGCAGATTACAAATTTCTGAAAACCCAGTTGAAAAAGGACGGTAATATGGAATGGTATTTTGTTGTATGGTATTTGGCTGCAACTGGTGCACGAGTGAGTGAACTTATACAAATCAAAATTGAACATGTCGAAATAGGGTATTTTGACCTTTATACAAAAGGTGGAAAGTTGCGAAGGCTATACATACCCAAGATGTTGAGAAATGAAACACTTGAGTGGCTTAATGAAGCAAATCGTACTTCAGGGTACTTGTTCCTGAATCGTTATGGTGATAAAATTACTCCACGAGGAATATCACAACAGCTAAAAAATTATGCTGATAAATATGGGCTGGACAAAAAAGTTGTTTATCCGCATTCCTTCCGTCATCGCTATGCTAAGAATTTTCTTGAAAAATTCAATGATATAGCATTACTCGCTGATCTTATGGGACACGAAAGCATAGAAACTACACGTATATATCTTCGTCGTACAGCAAGTGAGCAACTAAGCTTTAGTTGACAAAATAGTAACTTGGTAGAATTAAATGCCGCCCTCTGTTTGAAGGCGGCGTTTTTTATGATACGGAGGTCAAAATTGAATCTAGTTGTGCAAATACTGTTTCTATTGCTTCTACGATGCGATATTGTTCGCTAAGTGGCGGTAATGGAAACAGTAATTTATGCAAAGCGTTTGATGATAATCCTTGTATTCCAATACCTTTACCACCGATAAGTCCAGTTTGCTTGTATAAAAAGAATATATAATAGTAGAATTTTACTGAAATTGTTGTATATGGTCTCAAGCGGTGTATATGATTTTGAATGCGCATAGGGTAATCAAAACACCATATGGCAGATCTTCCTATGTCACCACCTTCACACACAAGCAAATCACCTTTCTTAACAGTACATTTCACGACCTCTGAATCTGTAAACACCATCTCTTTTAAATGGGTAAGTTCAAATCTGTCCCAATACATATTTGATGTTGTAATATATTGCATTTTCGTGCCTGACGTATTAGAAGAATTTAATGCTTTTCCAGTATTATGCTGGAATAGTTCGCCCAATCTAACCCATGACCATTTATGTGGAATATCAAATACTATTTCACTATCAATGCATTCGATTTTTTTTCCACATTGTTCATAATAAGAGTTATCATCACCTCGGAAGATGATAGTTTCTTTCTTATCACGTTTGATTTTTCCCTGTTTTATCAGTTCTTCCTTTTCAGCACGGATGCGTTCCAATAGTACAGATGCTGGTTCATCATTCGGGTTCTGCGGTACGAGTTTTCCACGAATGGCAAGGTCGAGGATTTTGGATTTAATTTGTTGAATATATTGTTCGAGTTCAAGTTTCTTTATTTCAATGAAATTATTCCAATATAATGCTTCAGACACCATATTTGAAATCCGTACTTGTTCACTAAGCGGTGGTACTGGAATAAGAAACCTTCCCAATTTAGTAGCATTTATATTTGATTGATTAACTGCATCTGTTTTTACAAGTAAACAAATTTCTTTTGCATACTTACTATTCATTACACTATTAAGATATTCTGCATCTAAAAAAGAACGAATTCTAATCAAATATCCTGCATAAATGGCTGATACTTCACCACGATATATTGCTGTTTTTCCAACCCATTCTGAGCTATTTGTTCGATTGAAAAGCAAATCTCCATAAGTTAGTAAATATTTATCAATATCTTCTTTATCCGAAGAATAAACAAGGTCTGAATAATCAATTTCTCCCTGTTGAAGATTGCCCATACGCAAAACAGCAATTTCCCCATCTTGATGAAGATTTTTTAGAAGTTCCATAGGGTAGATCTTGAGTTAGAGAAGACATTCTTGCCCACGCCCACCCTTCAGGCACTTCAAAAGGTATCTCATCTTCAATACATTTTATGCTACCGTCAGCGAACTTCTCATAATGTAAATTATCCTCACCTTTGAATATAATTGTATCATTCTTTATATCTTTGGCTTTGATTTTCCCATCCTTAACCATCCGCTGTTTTTCCGCACGGATACGTTCCAATAATACCGATGATGGTTCATCATTTGGATCCTGTGGCACTAACTTACCACGAATAGCCAAGTCAAGCACTTTCTCTCTTAATGCATTTGTCTCTATCACAGTTCAATACCTCCCAAAATCTCCTGTAGTTTGGAAATTGCCCCTGCAATAGCAGTAGCCTTATCCTCCATATCAGAAAGAAGTTCAGTAACTGTTCTATCATCTTTTTCTTCTAAATCTATCCATTTGAAATCAAGCTTTAATTGTTCACGTGAATAAACCTCTTCCGCTGTGAATTTTCTCCATCTTCCATTCGGATTTTCTTCTGAATATGTTTGTTTCCTATCTTTCATATGACCGGAACAATAACACTCCACGAAATCATCAAGATGTGCTCGTGTCATTGGCTTGGTTGCCATAGTGTGTTTAATACCTGTTCTATAGTCATATACCCAAATATCTTTTGTTTCTTTCCCTTTTTCAAAAAACAACACATTTGTCTTCACACCACCAGCGTAAAAAATACCAGTTGGCAGTCTAAGTATCGTATGCAGATTAAAGCCCTTCAACAGTCTTTCACGAACCTTCGCAGTTGCATTTCCATCAGTCAGAACATTATCTGGTAAAACAACCGCAACTCTTCCTTCAGGTTTTACAATAGACATAATATGCTGTAAAAAATTAACCTGATTATCTGAAGTCTTTATAAATTCGGGTCTGTTCGCATGTACCTCTACACTCCCTTGGGGTCTTACTCCAAACGGAGGATTTGCAAGGATTACATTAAACATAGTATCCGAAGTATCTAACAAAGAATCTTGACATACAATCGGGCTCTTAGTAGTTCCAATATCATGCAAGTACAAGTTCATTGATGCAAGTGTCACTACAAGTGGTGTATTATCCGCACCAAACAAGGCATGGTTTTTCAAGAAATTCTGTTTTGAAATCTCTTTACTTTGAGTCTTCATATGTTCAAATGCCGCCAGTAAGAAGCCGCCGGTACCACAGGCCGGATCTGCTACCGTTTCAGTAATTTTCGGATCTGTAACTTCCACCATAGCCTTTATCAATGCTCTAGGCGTAAAATATTGCCCTGCACCACTCTTTTTATCCTGACCATTCTTTTCAAGAATTGCTTCGTAAATAGCACCTTTCAAATCGCCTTCCATCATATACCAGTTTTCACTAGATACCATTTCTATTACTTTAGCAAGCAATACTGGACGGTCAATTTTATTTGACGCTTTAGTAAATATGGTTCCAATCAATCCATCATCCTTGGCTAATTCCTTAAGTATTTCCTCATATTTTTCTACCAAGTCTGTACCATTCAACTCCACAATATCCCTCCACTTATATCCTTCTGGAATAGAACTTCCAAGACCAAGATTTTCCTTTTCATCATCCATCTTCAAAAAAAGAATATATGTAAGTTGAGTTAAATAATCCGTGAATCCGACACCTGCTGCCGCAAGAACGTTTGCAATATCTCCAACCTTCTTTACTAATGCAGCTTCACTTTTTGTTTGTATATTATCTGCCATATCTTTATGCCACCTTTAATATAAATTTTGATAATGTTTGCATTTCATTAGACAACGACGGAATTCCAAAACTCATGACACCTTTACGCCACAAATCAGTATCCACAGCATTTAACTCTGCAATGGATATCGCTCCTTCATTGAGTATATACTCTGCAATCAGTTTCATAATCTCTTTTTGTTCTTCTGTCAACACACGCTGAGCTTGTCCACAATACAGACTAAATCGCTGTGCATATCCGTTTAATAGACTTGTTAATTTCGTATTTTTACGATACGCAAAACGAACTATCTGAATCAAGTTTGTAAGCATATTAACATTTGATTTTATATCTAATTCTTCAACGCTACTTTCTGTATCAAGTAATTTGTAATTTTTCCATATCTGATAAATACCATATTGCTTGCTTTCTGCTAACAAACGTTCCTGCAACTCACATAACATCGTGTGCGTAATTAATACATCCTCAGAGTTATAAATAATTCTAAGTGCTTCAATGCTATCTTTATTTTCTAATAAAAACTTTTCAAAATTATCAATGTAATCTCTAGCAGATTCTTTTGAAAAACCTGCGTATAACAACTCATCTGTATCTGGGGATACAATATGATATCCTTTCTGCATCTCAAGCAATTTCTTTCGTGCCTGGATATTGCTAATCAGACAATATATAATACCCATTCTCATAGAATTATCATGGGATGGGCTTATATACTCCACCATAATTCCTTCTGAAAAGGCTTTGTTTATATTATTTGCAATTGTTCTTGGAGCAAATCCATAAGATGTAATAAAGTAATCCAAATGATGCCCAAACAATGCATCATCCTCATATCTTCTATTGATGGTTGCGCAATAATCTCTAAGAAGCATCATATTCTCATCACTTACTTCATTATGCGCCAAATGTTCTAACAAATTTTCTAAGGATAATATCTTACGCGTGCCATCAGGTGTTTTTCCAGGTTTCGGAATGCATTTTTCATGTTCTGTTACACCAACTGCATCAACAATATAATAGCATTCTTTTGTATGTGCATTTGGCGTCACCTCTTTCAACTTATCCTCTTTAATTACTCTACATCCACGTCCCTTCATCTGTGTATAGAGCACATCTGATTGCACATCTTTCATAAAAAGAACAACTTCCAAAGGTCTAACATCTGTTCCGGTTGCTACTAATGTTACAGTAACAGCAATACGAAAATCTTTCTCAATACGAAAATCTCTTATCAATGCATTTGAATCACCAGATGAATAAGTTATTTTTTTCACATAATTTTCAGGAACTTCACCATTCTCAAATTCACTTCCGAACACTTCCTTCGCAACATTTACAATCTCTGTTGCATGATTATCATCCTTGGCAAAGATTAACGTTTTTGGAATATACTCCCATTTTACTTCTCGCTCTGGATATAATTCGGTATAGATTGCATTCTTATAAGCCGTCAAAACCGTTTTCATTTGATTTCTATTGATAACAGATCTATCAAGTTGAGTCGGTGCATATTCAATCGGATTCGTAACTGCATATGTTGTAGTTTCTGACTTTCCCTTAGGTGCTTCGATAATTTCCGTTCCCGCTTCAATCGTACCTCCATGCTCCGTAACTTCTGTTGTTATTCTATACACGCGAGAAGGAACATTTACACCATCTACAACAGAATCATCATATGTATACTTTTCAATAACATTATTATTAAAATAGCTATATGCCTCTGGAGTTGGTGTTGCTGTAAGTCCTAACACTTTTGCACCAGAAAAATAATCCAATACTGCCTTCCATTTGCCATAAATAGAACGATGGCACTCATCTACAACGATTAGCTGAAAATAATCTGAGGGAAGCTTTAAATCACTTCCTAATTGCACCACTTCTTCAAGTTCTTTTTCTTCTGCCCTTTTTGCATTTTCATCCTCTGTATCTTCATTATCATCACTTAATGCCTGACCGGTTAATACAGCAAATAATTTTTGTATCGTAGATATAACAATATCCCCTTTGATATCGGACTCTTTTCTAAGACGATTGATTTTGTACAATTCGCTTAAAGATTGTTGCTTTTCTGTCCTATCAAATAAATTAAATTCACTCTCTGTTTGTCTTGCAAGATTATTTCTATCTACCAAAAACAATACTCTTTTTGTAGCTGTATAATTCAGCATACGATAAGAGGCTAAACAAGCTAAATATGTCTTTCCCGAACCCGTTGCAAGAATTGCAAGATTCTTCTTATTTCCACTTTTTAATGACTTTTCAAGATTTATCTCAGCTTTATACTGACACTCTCTTAAACCTTGTTTTTCAAGCAATGGCAGTGCACCAAATTCCGATTTCTTACCAATTAGCTGTAACATCTTTTTAGGTGAGTGCATCTCTGTCAATTCTTCATACTCACTATCTGGCACAAGCATATTTTTGTAATAAATTTTATTACCATTCGCCATATAGACAAGAGGAATAAGATTGTCAAACCACAAGCCATACCAAGGTTGAGGGTTAACAGCATAATCCTCCGCCTGCTTTTTAACATTTTCCCCTAATGGATTATCTTCTTTTTTAGCTTCGACAACCGCAATAGCCTTATCCTCTATGAATAGTAAATAGTCACTCTCTATATTACCGCGCATAATAGCTTCTTTTACTACCAATGTACTATTGGGTACATACTCATTTCTTGATACAATCTCCCATCCTGCATTATTTAATTGCTTATCTATTTTTACACGTGCGCGTTCTTCCGGTTTCATAGACCTGCCATCCTTTCGTATAAGGTTCTGATAATAAAAAATTATCAGAAGTTCATATTCAAAAAAATCTGGTTTGATTATCAGTATAATACATTACAGCCCTTCAAAATACTTCTACCTCAACGTTGCCCCTATTTTACGTCTCTCAGTTAAAAGTATATCGTAGTTATCACTGTTACGTCATCAATCTTATACTCGACATCCACATCAAGATAATAATGTTTCTAATGACGTTACAAGAGCATCCATACTTGATCTTTTGTGTTCATTCAGCACAGTATCAACTTCTTCAGAAATTTCATTTGCCACAACAAGTTTAACTCTTTTTTCCATAGCATCATTCCATAATTTCCCTTGTGATAAAAAGCAACCAGCAATCCTGTCAGACCACTTTTTATTTCCTCTAAATTCGGCTACATTAATATTCACACCAAATTCATTCAATATAGCATTTTCGTAAACAGCCTTATTATAGCAATCTTCTATCTCGGCATTAGGAGAACCATTGCATATGGCGTAAGTAACATTTCTAACATCAAGCAGTCCCTGCCTCTCAGCCTCGCTACCCGCATGTCTTCCCGCATCATCATTATCCAATAATACATGATATTTACATTGCAAATTTCTATAAAAAGATAATTTGTAAGGAAGATTTCCCGCCCCACCTATATAATCTATAATAAATGTTCCATTTTGAATTGCACGCTTTATTTTTGTACTCATACTTGGAAGTAATTTTTCCAATGCAATTTTGTCATCTTCTCCTTCAACGATTAAAACATGCTCTGCATTTGTAAGATTATCAGATATATGAATTCCCAAAACATCTCTTATTTCTTTAATTTTCTTTACCGGTGTAGCTTTTCCATCATTAACGATAATATTTTCCTTCAAATTTGTTCTGTTAACAAATAACGGACTATGCGTTGTAAGTACAATTTGATGTGTTTGAGAAAGTGACATAATCGTATCATAAAGTTGACGTGCACTCTCTGGATGTAAGTGTGACTCAGGCTCTTCTATTGCCACCACAGAAACCCTATCAACACGAGCTGGAATATTTAATATAGCAAGTGCAGTTAAACTTTTTATTCCATCCCCCTTCTGCTGTATAGGTGTCGGAGTTCCGTCATCTATAATAATTTCTGTATTACGACGCATAGCAATACGCCGTCTTTCATTCTGAATATGTATCTGCACATTTCTGACAGTCAGGTAAAAATTCTTGCAATGGTTCAATAATTTGATTTGAAATTCCATCTAAAATTCCTTGTTGCAATTCTTCAATTTTATTCATTGCATTAATATAATCCGGATTAGTATCTAATGTTTCTAACGACTTCTCTATAAGAGAATCTACAACACGCAGTGCATCATATTCTGTGCGGACAGCAGGAATAAAATTAAAATCTATTTTAAAACATACATATTCAATAATCTTCTTTTTATTATCTGCATCTGCAAAAGCTGCTGTTCCTCTTTTTGGAATATCTATTTTTGCAGCCGCTCCATTTGTCGAAACTCGTACAGGAATGCATCCACTAAGGCGTATACCTGTCATAGAGCGAATAGCCAAAATATCTTGTTCATCTAATTCAAAATTCAAGTCTATTGATGACCATCCATTGGGATTTTTTTCTTGTAAAGATATTGGATAATCTTTTTCCCACGAATAATGATTTTTTAAATATGGACGTACTGCTATTTGCAAAGAACGAGGATCTTTTGAATATATTTTCATAATATCCATTGCTAAAGTAAGTGCTCGAAGTATATTCGACTTACCTTCATTATTCTTACCTACCAACACAGTCATATTATTGGTCTTTATTTTGCGAGCCGTAGTAATACTTCTGTAATTTACAACTGAAAAATCAGATAATTTCATGCTATTCTCCTCCTAAGTTTTCCATCAACTCTACCACCACGTCACACGCATCCTCAAGCGCAATGTCTGTTGCATACTCAAAATCCTTCTGATAATTCTTCCACTGCTTCTGCATTACTTCGCTACTCTTAACCGTATCCATGATGCTACGGTACTCCTTAACCACAGTTGATGATCCACGCTTCTCTGTGGTAGCGTTCAGTGCAGCCCCTAACGCATCCGGCTCTATATTTGCATATTGCAGCTTGGCCAATATGTAAATATCGTAGTAATCTCTTGGTCTGGTATTCTGGTCGCCTCTAGATATGACTGTCTCCAGCTTTTCTGCCATAATAGTTTCCAAATTATACGCAAGCACCGAAATACTTCTATCCTCTAAGAGGAGTTTGAATTGATACTCTATCTCTTTGGGTGTAATCTTGTCCCCTGTCGTGATATCCAATTTCAACGGAACAGCCATTGGCGGATAATTTGCAGACAAAGAGACACGATACCCGGTATATACATCACCTTCTCGAATTTCTCCGATGCTACGAAAACTAAAAGTTACGTCATCTTCTAATTCTATTTTGCAAATCTCTTCAAACATTTCCCGTACAGTCTGTTCATTGACAGGCAAGCCTTTTATGGTTGCATCCATATCCATAGTCGCTCTGGTATCAAGTCCCACCATCGCTGCAATCAAGAAACCACCTTTTAAAAATAAAATTCTGCTGATATTTTGAAATAGATATTCGTTCCAGCAATCTCTCCAACATAAAATTCTGCATTACAAGCTGTGCGGATATATGTTTTTCCTTTGCAAGATTCTTTATAATCGCTTTTAACTGCATTGCATTTTTTCATAACAACACCTCCAGATATGCTCTGAGTTTTTTCTCTACCTTTAAGGTTTTTGCATACTCTGACAAAAGCGGAATATTTTTATCCGTTCTGGTCGCATAACGCTTAAACGCCTCCGTCACCACCTGAATATCCACATGACTATGTGGGCGTAAAATATCACAGAGCGTGCGCTCCACACTATAAGCCTTTACTGTATTTCCTCCTGGCGTAAGCACTTCTACCACTCCTAAATCATACAGCGCTTCCTTGCACTGCACACAGCGAATGTTTTTCTTCTTTAGGTTTTGTCAAATTATAATTCGCCGGGAACGTCATGTAATACCTGTTCGGTGTTCTGTCGGTTAAATTCCAAAGAAACAATGCTGTTTCATGAGAATAGATTCCTCGTTTAAATCGACTCTGCAAATTAAAAATCTCATCATCCCAAACCTCCGGCAAAATATAAACACCTCTTGCTGACTTTTCAATCATTCCCTTGTCGACAAGGTATTTGATATTTCCACGAGAAATACCTGCTGCAACCACCATTGCAGTAGTAACCGTACCATTATTCTCTTTTGCCATCTTGATAATTTCTTCAGTTGCTCCCACAATAGTTCCCTTTCTTTTTGTTGACTTCTGTGCTTATAATTATATTTCCGCATGGCATAAAAGTCAACACGAATACTTCTTTTTCTCTGTCTTTATTACTTAAATTATATACTTAACTGCATGGTTCACCATGACCTATACCATAGTCCACGGAATGGGCATACTTGCCCCTTGGTGCCTTTCCTCATGGCATAACAAATTTCCCCTATATTCTGTAAGTTTCCGGCTATTTTTGCGAATATGACATATAATTGAAAACTCTGTTTTAAAAGTTATGCCATACTCCAAATGCCCCAACGGCACTGCCGGTGGGCGTTTCACGGGTTATGCCGCCTCTTGGTGGCATAACTCCTTTAACCTGCACTATTTTCGACCCTACTTTTTGTGGCAGATTTCATTCCTTCAATTTCGCCCAAATTTGCGTTTTAGATTCTTATCGTCCAACTCTCCCTCTTTCTCCTTACAACGTCGCAAATCGCCACAAACACGCCCACAGGGGCAATTCAACAACCAGCAGTCACATTTCAATAAGTGTTGCAATTCCAGAAAAGAAAAAGATACAATACTTACCTGTACTGCATCTTCTTTCTGCTTAACATTTCTCCTACTTTTCCTGCATTTGATCCTCATTCTCGCATAATCTTCTTGCTACTAATTACTTGGTGTAAAATTGGTGTGGTTTTTCTTGATTAAACCTCACAAACCCTTGATAACACTGCGTTTTTGCCTGTGCAATCTTTTTTGTGCCGTGGCAGATGAAAAGTACTTTAATTTTATCTTGCATATCTTCGTTTTTCCTTGTATATCCTTATTTTTCCTAGGTTTTATCGCACTTTCACGACATCTAACCCAATGGTCTTATCCTAGCATAAAATCGCATATTTTACCATATCTCGGTAAGTAAAATGAGTACAAATCTAGGGAAACGCTGATTAATTCATGCATCTCCTTGTGATTTTTGATATAATATAGGTATCAACTGAAAGGTCGTATACCTATGAATCAACTAACATTTTCCGACATGGAATACTCCAACCGCAAGAAGAAAACCAAGCGTGAGGAATTTCTTGATGCCATGGAAGAAATCATCCCATGGTCATATTGGGTAGAAATGATTCGCCCATATTATTTCGCTAACAAGCGCGGTCGCAAACCTATTGGTATTGAAACCATGCTTCGCATGTATCTCATGCAGATTTGGTTTAATCTGTCCGATGAAGGAATCGAGGATTCTATCTACGACAGTTACGCCATGCGTTCATTTATGCATATAGATTTCAATGAACAACAAGTACCGGATGCAACTACATTGCTTAAGTTCAGACATATGCTTGAAGCAAATAAACTTGGTGAGAAGATTTTTGCTGATGTCAACAATCGTCTCGACAAAGCAGGCCTTATGATGCATGGTGGCACTATTGTTGACGCCAGCCTTATAGCAGCACCTAAATCCACTAAAAACCAGAATGGCAAGCGTGATCCTGAAATGCATCAGACAAAGAAGGGCAATGAATGGTACTTCGGAATGAAGGTACATGCCGGTGTTGATGCAGGCAGTGGGTATGTTCATACAATAACCGGTACATCTGCAAATATGCATGATGTTTCAGAAACTGCAAATCTTATCAGAGAAGATGATGAGGTTGTATATGGTGACTCCGGTTATCTTGGAGCTGTTAATCAACCCGCAATTAAGGATGACGAGAAGAAATCAAGGATTGAATTCCGAATAAATAAGCGTCCTTCCAGCCTCAAAATGGCAGATGATTTTAAAGGTCTTAACTGGGACAAAAAAATGGAACATGAAAAGTCCGCAGTTCGCTGTAAAGTCGAGCATCCATTTCTCATTGTAAAGAAACAGATGGGATACTCAAAAGTTGTATATCGTGGAATCGCAAAAAACATGCATCGATTCCATATGTTGTTTGCCAGTGCAAATCTGTTAATGTGTAGCAGAGCTGGCAGAACAAAAGACTTTGTTGGGTGCACAGTATAACTGTGTCCATTTTGGGGAAATATCCTCAAAAAAGGATAAATAGCAAGAGGATATAACAGGTATATGAGGAAAAAATCCTCTTGGTTTTTATAAAAACTTGACAAACTGGGATAATGCTGAAAACAAAGCTAATTAATCAGCGTTTCCCTAGATTACTACTTATCCACTTCCGTAAAGAAGTATTCCAACGTCTCCACAAACATATTATGCTCAAACAATTCTTTTATTTGTTCCCGATTCATCCATGCAACCTGTGCCACTTCATCCGTTGTGGCATTGCCTAAATCAACCTCTCCATCGTAATCAAACAGCCAAACATCAACAATTTTATTAACCACTTTCCCAAACTCGATTTTCTTAATGTCTGACAAAACAACCTGACCTTTTTCTGGCAATAAATCTATTCCAACCTCTTCTTTGGCTTCTCTAAGCACTCCTTGCAGACTGTCCTCTCCTTTTACTACAGAACCATCCACACATTCCCACATCAAAGGATATGTCGGTCTGTTTGCGGAACGCTGTGAGATAAGGTACTGTCCCTTAGAATTACGAATCCATACATGCACCACCAGATGATATCCATCTATCGGTAACTGTTCTCCTCTGATATGGTCTTTTCCCAGAAGCTCTCGGTTCTCATTATACAAATCCCATATTTCTGCATCCGGCACATACTCCACAATATCC
>ENA-OQHF01000947-OQHF01000947.1-human-gut-metagenome-genome-assembly--contig:-NODE-947-length-16597-cov-3.316151_pt1 | contig 16597 bp, 17 predicted proteins | sample MGYA00242559_ERZ504709 | MGnify/ENA primary metagenome ERZ504709 (study PRJEB26092, sample SAMD00036203) | human gut metagenome | host: Homo sapiens | study: EMG produced TPA metagenomics assembly of... | reverse complement strand
ATCTGGTAGAGGTTGCCGAAGGACTTTAAAAAACAGATAGTGAGGATCAATAATTATGGGAAAAATAAAGGTAACACATGACTGTAATGGAATCGAGGGACTCAAAGTAATTGAGCCGGCAGTCTTCGGGGATGCCAGAGGATATTTCATGGAGACCTACAATTACAACGATTTTAAAGAGGCAGGAATCGACTGCCAGTTTGTACAGGATAACCAGTCTGCATCGAAAAAAGGTGTGTTAAGAGGATTACATTTCCAGATCAACCACCCGCAGGACAAGCTGGTGCGCGTGGTAAGCGGAGAGGTATTTGACGTTGCAGTGGATTTAAGAGAAGGTTCTGAGACATTCGGAAAATGGTTTGGCATCGTTCTGACTGCGGAAAATAAAAAGCAGTTTTTTGTACCAAAGAATTTTGCACATGGCTTTATCGTGCTGTCTGATTATGCAGAGTTCTGCTATAAGGTTACTGATTTCTACCATCCAAATGACGAGGGTGGTATTCTCTGGAATGATCCGGCAATCGGTGTTGAATGGCCAATGCCGGAAGGAATGACACAGGCGGATCTGATCCTTTCCGATAAGGATAAAGTGCACGGTGGATTCGATGCATATTGTAAGGAACGGGGAATTGTAAGATAGGAGCACTCATATGACAGAAAAGAAGAAAAATGTCTGCCTGCCAAAACGTCTGATTGCCAGCCGTAAACTCATCGGCAATCTTGCCAAAAATGATTTTAAGAAAAAATTTGCGGGTTCTTATTTTGGCGTGATATGGGCTTTCATACAGCCGGTGATCACAGTGCTTTTATACTGGTTTGTCTTTGAGTTTGGACTACATCAGAAAGTCAATGATTTAAGAACAGGGATTGAGGTGCCATTTGTACTCTGGCTGATGGGCGGTCTTGTGCCGTGGTTTTATTTTCAGGAGGCTTTAAATGGAGGAACCGGTGTCCTGGATGAATACAGTTATCTCGTTAAAAAAGTTGTATTCCAGATCGATGCACTTCCGGTAGTAAAATTGATCTCTGCACTATTTACACATGCATTTTTTGTTGTGTTTATGCTGGTTGTTTTTGCAGTTATGGGATTTTATCCCGATCTTTATGTGCTTCAGATTGTTTATTATTCGTTTTGCATGGTGATCCTTACAGCAGGACTGATTTATGCGACAAGCGCCGTGACGGTATTTTTCCGTGATATGAAAGAGGTTGTTTCCATTCTTTTACAGATCGGAATGTGGGTAACACCGATCATGTGGAATTTTGAGAGCATGCAGGGCATTCCTAAATGGGCTGTGCTCCTGCTTAAGCTAAATCCGATGTATTATATTGTTTCGGGATACAGGGATGCACTGATCAATAAAACGGCATTCTGGGAGCATCCGGGACTGACATTGTGGTTCTGGGGAATCACGCTGTTTACTCTCTGGGCAGGAACGACCGTATTTAAGCGTCTGCGTGTACATTTCGCAGATGTGCTGTAAGAGCATCGCAAGAATGAAAACTGTGGAATGAGGATAGTATGGATAATTTAGCAATCAGGGTAGAGGATGTCTGTAAAGTCTACAAACTTTATGATAAACCGTCTGACCGGTTAAAGGATGCACTTGGACTGGTCAGAAAGAACCATTTCAAAGAACATCATGCATTAAAGCATGTGTCGTTTGAAGTAAAAAAAGGTGAGACGATCGGCATCATCGGAACGAATGGTTCCGGGAAAATCTACCATTTTAAAAATAATTACAGGTGTTTTAAGTCCGACGAGCGGCGAGGTGGAAATCGATGGAAGGATTTCCGCACTGTTAGAGCTTGGTGCCGGATTTAATATGGAGTATACCGGAATCGAAAATGTCTATCTAAACGGTATGATGATGGGATTTTCCCGCGAGGAGATGGATGCAAGGTTAGATGATATCTTAAAATTTGCAGATATCGGTGATTTCGTGCATCAGCCGTGTAAGACCTATTCGAGCGGTATGTTTGTCCGGCTTGCGTTTGCGGTGGCGATCAATATTGATCCGGAGATCCTGATCGTGGATGAGGCATTATCGGTCGGAGATGTATTTTTTCAGGCAAAATGTTATAAAAAGTTTGAGGATTTCAAGGCGCAGGGAAAGACCATCCTGTTCGTCAGCCACGATATCAGCAGTGTGGCAAAATATTGTGACCGTGTCATCTTACTCAATAAGGGAGATAAACTGGCAGAGGGAAATGCCAAGGATATGATCAACCTTTACAAAAAGGTTCTGCTTAAGAATTCAGACAAGATTGCCGGCGGTAAAATTTTAGAGAATGATGCGTCCGATGGAAAGAAGCTCTGGAAATCCAATTACCAGCTCAACCCGGATGTCAATGAATATGGAACCGGTGAGGCGGAGATCATTGACTTTGCGCTGATCGATGAATATGGCAATTATACGAACTGTATCCAGAAGGGGACTTCTTTTACCATCAAATCCAAGGTGAAATTCCTCTCTGATATACAGGATCCGATTTTTACTTATACATTTAAAACCGTACAGGGAACTGCTGTTACCGGAACAAACACGATGTTTGAAAAAGTGGGCATCGGGATGGCAAAGACAGGTGATACCTATGTTGCGACATTCCGCCAGAACATGGATATGCAGGGCGGTGAATATCTGTTATCCATTAGCTGCACCGGTTATGTCGGCGGAGAGTTCCGCGCGTACCACAGATTATATGATGTGGTCGGTGTGACGGTGGTATCTGACAAAAATACCGTCGGTTTTTATGATATGAATTCAGAAGTTACGATTGAAAAATGTGACGAATAGAAGAACGTAAAAGTGAGGAAGCAATGGGACATGTGAACGTGCCGGAGGGGCTGAAAGAGATCATACAACAGAATAATGAAAAAGCCTATCCGCAGATCATCATGGAACAGGCATCCTATCCGTACCTTTTTCATCTGTCGGATATCAGGGAGAACCTGATCGCATTTCTGCCGGTGACAAAGCAGATGCATGTTTTAGAGCGGAATGCAGGATGCGGTGCACTGACAGGAAAACTGCTTTCTATGGCGTTACATGTGACGGCAGTGGTGGAGAGTGAAGAGGAAGCTGACATTTTACGGGTGCGTTATGAAAATGCCGGCAATCTGACGGTTCTGGTTGTTCCGGCTTCGGATACAAAACCGGAAACAAATGTACTGTATCAGGATCAGGTCTATGACATGATATTGATTGCAGGCGAATTTTCAAAATTTCAAAATGAGCTTTCCTGTATGAGAGAACACTTATCTGACAACGGGAAACTCTATGTGGCGGATGCCAACCGTCTGGGACTGAAATATTTTGCGGGGTGTCAGGAGGAATACCGCGGGGGATATTTTGCCGGACTGGAAAATTATGATAAGGATCCGGAACGATTCACAGAGGATGACAGGCACGGTGAGGCGAGGGTCTATACCAGAAAAGAGTATGAACAGATCTTAAAAGAAGCAGGATTTTCGGAAATTTACAGCTATTACCCATATCCGGATCACAAGTTCCCATCCTGTATCTATTCGGATGAATATCTTCCGGGAAGGGGAGAACTTTCCGACAACCGGAGAAATTTTGACAGGGACAGATTACAGCTTTTTGATGAGAAAAAAGTTTTTGATACGGTTCTGGCAGAAGGGTTATTTGGAGAACTTGCCAATTCCTTTTTGATCGAGGCAGGAAATAGGACCGGAGAACAGCGTGTGATTTATTCAAAATATTCCAATGAGAGGGCAAGGCAGTTTGCCATCCGCACGGATATCTGCAAGAAAGCGGATGGAGAAAAAAGTGTCAGAAAATATGCACTTTATCCGGAAGGAAGAGAGCATATCTGTCATATGGAGAAGTCATACGAAAAATTGTCATCGTGCTATGCGGACAGTAATGGGAAAATCAGATTCTGCGCCTGTCATACAAAAAATGATGCAGCCGTATCCGGTTTTGATCCCGGTGTCACACTGCAGGATGTGATGGAGCGGGCGATTGAAAGAAATCAGACGGAACTGGTGAAGCGCATCCTTGATGATTATGCAAAACGTATCATGGAATATGGTGGAAAACATCTGTTTACGCCAACCGAAGATTTCCGAAAAGTGTTTGGAGAGGTTCATTTTACAGAGGAAACTGAAGCGGTGGATATATGCGATATCGATATGATATTTGCCAATATTTTGATTCCTGCAGGCAGTGAGATGAAAATAGAGGAAGCAGAATGGACAGTCATTGATTATGAGTGGACGTTTTTCTTTTCGGTACCAAAGTTATTTGTATTATACCGTGCACTTTATTTTGCATATTACCAGATCATGGGAGGAAAAGGCACTCCGCTGGATGAGCTGTTAGCAGCTTACGGAATCAGTAAGAAATTAAAAGAACAGTTTGGCAGGATGGAGGAGAATTTTCAGGCATATCTGGGAAAGGGCAGCGTTCCGGTGCGCAATATGCAGCGTGTGATGGGAACAAAGATCGTTCCCTTAGAGCAGCTGCTAAGGCAGGATGCAGGGAATGTACAGATAGAAGAAATGCAGAATGTACCTTTTAGAGTGCGGAAGATTCTGTATCACATTGACAGACAGGAATATCAGGATGGCAGTGTGGTCTGTTGTGGATGGGCACTTGCAAAGACATGGAATGGAAAGGTACTTCCAGTTGATATAAAAGCAGTGATGCCGGACGGCACTGTGGTCACAGCGGAATTGAAAAGATATCCGAGAGCGGATGTCGCCGATGCATTAAAACTGCGCCGGACGTGCGATGTGAACCTGAACCTGGGATTTGACTGTGTGTTTATTGTTCCGCGCGAAACGGAATGGAAACTGATTTTTTCGTTGGGAAAACGCAGTGCGGAATATGATTACCAGAATAAATGACAGGAAGAAACAGTGACACCTGGGCATGAAACCGGGGAAAAGGAACAGGAAAGGACTTGACATGTACCAGACAAGAGAAAAAATTCAGAGTATCATTTTACTGCTGGCGGATCTGATATGCTTTGCCGTAAGTTATTTCGGGGGCGGTTATCTGTGGCTGGTGGGTTATCGAAATGTATCCGTCGCAAATATGAAGATAGAGCTGATGGAGAGCTTTGGCATCGTAATGGTTGTTTACATGCTGGTAATGCTCTTTTCGGATATTGATAATCGTTTTATTGACCGAAGTGTATTTCAGGAGTTGTGGGCAGCAATCAAAGCGAGCGTTGTGTTAGTATGTGTGACAGCGTTGACCATTTTTTTACAGCACAATAATGCGGAGGCTTCCCGAGGTGTTTATTTTTGTATTGCGCTGGTAAATATGTGCCTGTATTTTGGCATGCATATTATCATTAAATATTATCTGCTGCATGTTTACCGTAACAAAAGAGCAAATAATCAGGTATTTCTGGTCACAACGGCAGAACGTGTGGAAGAGGTGATCGCGGATGCAGACCATTCCGGAGACTGGATCCATCGTCTTGCAAGTATTGCGATCATTGATGAAAACCAGATTGGAAAATGGTATCATGGTGTTCCTGTCGTTGCCACTTATGATAATATGTTCCAGTATGTAAAAGAACAGATTGTGGATGAAGTTTTTATCAGTGTGCCGTATGAGACAGGAGATTCGCTTGCGGAGGTGGTCAACCGTTTTGAGGATATGGGGGCAACCGTACATGTCACGATTGAGATCTTAAACAAGTTTGATGATTACCATAAAACTTTTAACATGCTGGGAAATATACCGGTCGTCACATTTTCCAATCAGTCCTATGACTGGAAAATGCTTATGATCAAGCGTGTGATGGACATCGCAGGTTCGATCGTGGGACTTGTGATCACGGCAGTTGTGACGGTCTTTTTAGCACCGCCGCTTTTGATCGAATCTCCGGGACCTCTGTTTTTCGCACAGAAGCGTGTCGGCAAGAATGGAAGATTTTTTAAGATCTATAAGTTCCGTTCGATGTATAAGGATGCAGAGGAACGCAAAAAAGAACTGGAAAGCCAGAATGAGATGAATGGTCTGATGTTTAAAATGAAAGATGACCCGCGTATTACGAAGGTTGGAAAATTTATCCGTAAGACCAGTATCGATGAGCTTCCACAGTTTTTCAACGTTTTGAAAGGTGATATGAGTCTGGTCGGTACAAGACCACCGACGGTAGATGAGTTCAAACAGTATGAATCACACCAGAAACGCCGTTTAAGTGCAAAACCGGGCATTACCGGATTATGGCAGGTAAGCGGACGGAACGAGATTACTGATTTTGAGGATGTCGTGAAACTGGATGTACAGTATATTGATAACTGGAGTCTGGGACTGGATATCAAGATCATTTTAAAGACGATAAAAGTGGTGTTTGAAAAAGGCGGAGAATAGAAAGGAGACCTGATATGAATCAGAGATATGAGAGCAGAAAAGAATACAGTTTGATGGATGTGCTGCAGTATAACTTAAGAAAATGGTGGCTTGCGGCTGTCTTTGCGGCAGTTTTTGCAGTGATCGTCGGTGGATACAAGGCAAAAACCCTGATGCCTTATATTGATGCAGAAGTCTATGATGACAGAATGCAGGTGGAGACTTCGGTGCTTTTAAAAGATTATAATTCCGGAAGTACTGTGGAGCGTGGCAATGATATTATGAAAATTGCAAAGAGCAGCAGTGTGTACGACGAATTCTGTAAAGTGACAGGAATCGATCTGACAAAACAGGCATTTACGGATATGTTTGAGTGTGAACAGACAGAGGCATCGGACATTATTACTTTTTATGTGGTGTATCCGAGAACGAGCTGGGATTATACCGTAAATGACGAAGAGGAAGCGTATGCTTTTGTGAACGGACTTCTTCAGGCATTGGATACCGTGACAAAGAAACAGGTCGGCACACAGTGTTTTACTGTATTTGATGAACCGCAGTCCCAGAGAGAAGTGACAAAGCTTGAAACTTATACCATCTCCAGTTCTGAGTTCCGCCAGGGAGTATTAAAAGCAGTGATCGCAGGTATTTTACTTGGCATTATGCTTGAGGTTGTTTTATATACATTGTGGATGATGATTTATAAAAAACCGAAGGATGCACAGGAAGTGCAGGAATGTTTAGAGACACAGATCGTTGATGTGATCACAAAAAAGAATGAAGATGAAGAAACCTATAAAAAAGCGGCTATGTTTTTGAATGGACAAAAAGCAGAAGGATGCCTTAAGATTAACTGTCTGCCGGTCGGAAGAACTGCGGATACCACAGCATTGCGTCTTGCGATGTGCTATGCAAATGAAAAGAAAAAGACTCTGCTGATCGACCTGAATGCAACTGACAGTGATGATGCATCTTTAAGTGCCTATGTTATGGGGAATACGACAGAATTAAAGTTACAGCAGATGAATGACTACTTAGACACCGTAAAGAGAAATTTGAAACAGGAACAGGGATTTGATCTTGTTGGAAATGAAAAGTTCAAAGAGCTTCTGGATCGCTTCTCAAAGCAGTATGAATACATTCTGGTCAATGGAAGGGATGTGTCGGCAATATCCGAAGGATATCAGACGGCATTGCTTTGCGACAGTAATCTTGTCATCTGCGGACGCAGAAATGTCAGAACGGAAGAACTTTATATGTTAAAGAATACGGCTGAGATCAACCATATCCATCTGGATGGAGTGCTGGTATATGATTTATAAGAATCTACTTTATACAGGAATGCTTTTCGTAGTACTTCCGGTCTGGTTTGGATTGTTGTGGGTATGGTATCTGAAAATAGAGGGAACGGTCAGAAAACTGTGCAACGCATGGGTGCTTGGACTTGCAAGCATGTTTGCATCGGGACAGATTTTGCTGGTGCCAATGATACTTGGCAAAAGGACGCTTACCGAGGCTGTCACACTTTGGAAGATATTTCTGGTGATTGTTTCCATTGTTATCATGGTAATTCTGATACGCAGATGTGGTATCTTAGTTACAGTAGAAAATAAGCTGGAAAATAAAAAAAAGAAAGCCGGAGCATGGAAAATCATTTTTGGAATTCTTGCAGCGGCGCTGATCCTTTTGCAGGCATGGATTCCGTATCATTACCAGCATATTGATGATGACGATGCAAGATATGTTTCGGAAGAAGTTTCTGCGGTTGTGCATGATACGCTTTTAGTGGATGATCCGATCACGGATGAATATATGTACTGGGATGTCGGGGAAGTAAGAAAAGATGTGACATCCCCATGGACGATGTATGTGGCAATGTGCTGTAAAATAACAGGAATTGCTCCGGCGGTGTTTTCACATACATTTTTTCCATTTTTTATGATCATCATCTGTTATGTGTTGTATGGAATGATCGGAAATGTACTGTTTCGCGGTGATGCGGAAAAAACAGCACTGTTTCTGATTGTTTTATCTGTGTTCCATATCTGGAATTTTACATCAACACATACACTGTCGGCGATGTTTTTATTGCGGATCTGGCAGGGAAAGGCAATCGTGGCGGGATTTATCCTTCCATTGTTAATGTATTTGTTTTACCAGATCTTTATGAGTGAAAAACAGAGTATGAAATGGGCGGCACCATTGTATGCCTTAAGTTTTGCGGCAGCTCTTTTATCGGGAATGGGAATTATTATGGCACCAGTTATGATGGGATTGTACGGACTTTTAGATGGTATTTACCACCGGAATCTGAAACGTATGCTCTGTATATGGATCGCAGCACTGCCGTGTGCTGTTTATATGATTTATTATACGGCGGGGATTTAAAAAGGAAAGAGAACGGATATGGCAGCAGATTTTTATTCAATACTGGACAATTTTAAAAATTTTATTGGCGGACGTACCGGACTTTTTCACTGGTGCCTGTTTTGTCTTGCAGTTGTAATGCTGTTTTTCCTGGGAAGAAAATATCAGGAAGAGAAACAGACCGTCCGGTTTCTGGTATGGCCGACAATCCTGGTACTGTTATTTTTATTTAATCCATTATTTTACCGTTATGTGGGAAGCCGTTTCTTTGCCGGTGTGTACTGGAGACTGTTCTGGATGCTTCCGGTTTCTTTCACGGCTGCGTATGTGGTGGTCTGGCTGGTGTGCCGGTGGAAAAAACAGGCAGTCCGTATCGTTGTGCTTGTGGCGGCCCTTGGTACGATCGCATTAAGCGGACAGAAAATTTACAGTAAAGCAACCTTTACGGAGGCAGAAAATGAATATAAACTGCCGCAGGCTGCGCTGGATGTTGCGGATATTTTAGCAGGCGCAGGTGTCAACTGGAAAGTAAGATCGGTTGTACCGAATGAACTGCTCTGCTATATCAGACAGTACCGCTGTGATATCGGATTATTTTATGGAAGAAACGTGGGCGGATTTATTTCCGGGATCGGGGATGATGAAGTCGCAATGTATCAGCAGATGTGTCAGGAAAAACCGGACATGACAGTAGTGACGGATATTGCAAAGCGCAATCAGGTAGTATTTTTATGTTTTAACCGTACAGAACAGGAAATTACCGGATGATATGAAGCCGTATTGGATATCACTATTACAGGGAAACCGGAGATTATGTCATTTATATGCTTGGAGAGGAATAGATGGAGCAGATCAGAAAATGGATACGGGAAAATGATTGGAAGAGCATGGGGATCATTGCGTATTATGGATACTTTGCGGTCAATGTGCTGGTAAAAGCATTTGGTTATGACAGTAGTGATCAGATCTACAAATTTTTTATGCTTTCCGGCGTGATCCTTTTGGGAATGAAACTTGTTACAACCAGATATACGATGCGGGAGATCGTTGTGATCGCGCTGATGCTAGGTGCAGGTCTTTTCATATGGGTAATGACCAAAAAGGCGACGATACTGTTTTTGTTTTTAACGATCATCGGAATCAAGGATGTGTGTTTCCGGAAATTGATTGAAATCTCTGTATGGACCAGACTTTTTGTAGCATTTATTATGGTAGCCGGATCCGCTTATGGGTTGTTTGATATTGGTTATAAGACAGTGCCAAATGCACAGTATGTGGAAGTACCGGTGTACAGTCTTGGTTTTAGTGAACCGAATGCTGCATATATGACAATTTTTCTGCTTCTTATGCTTATGCTCTATTATTTCTATGAAAAATTAAATATATGGTGGTTTTTCGGAACATGCCTGACAGCGTTTATTTTTTATAAAATAACATTTTGCCGTACCGGGATTATTGTATTCTTTTTTTGCGTGGGGGTATCATTCTGTTTGAAAAACTGGTCAAAATAAAAAAGTGAAGTTTATTTATGCACTGTCTATACCGGTTGGAGCAATTTTCAGTTTTGTTATGATGATTCTATTTAACAGTGACAATGACATTATGAAGACGATCGACCGCTATGTATCAGGAAGGGTATATATCCTTGGAAAATATTATCATGACCAAGGGCTTGCGCTGCTTCCGAGAAACCAGGAGTATTTTTATTGCAAGTTATCATGGGCTGATTCGATAACGCATTATATGTATATTTTACTGTACTGCGGATGGATTTTTGCAATCGCATTTTTTGCGGCACTCTGCGTTACGTTAGTCAGACTCTATAAAGCAGGGGGATATAAAGAATTAGTCATGCTTTCCGTATTTGCATTGTATGGGATCATGGAACAGTTTGTCTTAAATGGTTTATGAATCCGTTTATTTTGCTTGCAGGTGTATTGCTATATCCGACGATGTTAAATGAGATCTCAGATGGAGGAGACAATGGAAAAATATCGAATTCTTCAAATTCATAATTTTTATCAGATCCCGGGCGGGGAAGACGTCGTGGTGCGCAATGAGAAAAAGCTGTTAGAGGAGCATGGACATGAAGTCTTTACTTACTATCGCAGTAACAAAGAACTGAACGAGGGGAATAAATTAAAAAAACTTTTTATTCCTTTTACGGCAGTCTATTCGTTAAAAACCTGCAGGGAAGTAAAAAAGATTATCCGTGAAAATAAAATCGATATCGTGCATGTGCACAATACCCTGATGATGGTGAGTCCATCTGTATTTTATGCGGCATTTCAGTGTAAGGTGCCGGTGGTCCAGACACTTCATAATTTCCGCATGCTCTGTCCGGCCGGATCATTTTTCCGCAACAATGTGATCTGTGAGGAATGTGTGGATGGCGGATTAAAATGTGCAATCCGGCACAAATGTTACCGCGGAAGTAAAATACAGACGATGGTAAGCTCTGCAATCCTCTGGATTCACCGTTTTCTTGGAACCTACTATCGTGTGAATTTTATCTGTCTGACAGAATTTAACAAAAATAAACTGTTAAGCTCCTTAGATCCGGGCAAAAAGATCGTGGATCCGAAACGTGTTTACATCAAACCAAACTTTACCTTTGCAGATGGAATCGTCCCGGTTAAAAAACAGCCTGAGGAAGAATATTATCTGTTCGCTGGAAGAGTGGAGGCATTAAAGGGAATTGACATTGCAGTAAAAGCTTTTGAAAAATTGCCGGATAAGATTCTTTATGTTGCGGGAACAGGACCGATGATGGACGAGATGCAGGCATACGTCAGCACCCATAATATGAAAAATGTCCGCTTTTTGGGTTACCTGCAGAAAGAGGAGATGACCGAGAAATTTTATAATGCAAAGGCAGTCATCATGACTTCCCAGTGTTATGAGGCGTTTGCCATGACGATCGCGGAGGCATATTCCTATGGCGTACCGGTGATCGCAGGACGTGTCGGCAATATGGATGGTATGGTGCAGGAAGGTGTGACGGGTGTAAAATTTGAGTATAACTCTATTGAGGATCTTGCCAGAAAAGTCTGTGAGTTTGAACAGATGGATCTAAACAGATTAAAGGAAAATGCGAGAGAATTTTATCAGCACCGGTTAAGACCGGAAGATAACTATCAGAAACTCATCAGTATCTATCACAGCATTTCAGAGGAAAAAGAACAATGAAAAAAAAGGCAGTATTTATCACGAATATACCATCGCCATACCGGGTGGATTTCTTTTCTTATATGCAGAAAAACTTTCCGGAATATGAGTTTCATATCATTTTTTCCGGTGCAGGCATGGAAAACCGGAAATGGAGTGTTGAGATGGAGGAGATCGAACATTATCATTTCCTGAAATCAAAGACGATCATCATCCGCAAACGGTTTGATGACCGATATGTGTTTATCCCGGTAGGTGTGGAAAAGACTTTAAATGAGATCGCGCCGGATGTGGTCTTTGCCATGGAGTACAACCCGACGATCCTTCGTGCGGTACATTGGTGCCGGAAAAAGAAGATCCCGTTTATCAGCTGGACGGACGGCACTTTAAATTCCGAGAAAAATATCGGAAAAGTACAGCGCTTATCGAGAAGCTATATTATAAAAAGAGCGGCGGCATTTATCGCGAGCAGCACTGCATCGCGTGAGGCACAGATCGCTTACGGTGCTGATGAAAAGAAATGCTTTATCTCATATCTTACCGTGGATATTCAGAAATATCTGTATGAGAAACCACAGAAAACAACCCAAAATGAGGGATTGCAGCTTCTGTATGTGGGAAGCCTGATCCAGCGGAAAGGACTTGATCTGTTACTGCCGGCACTTGCAAAAACACCGCAGAATATAAGGCTCTGGATCGTTGGAGAGGGGCAGGAAAAAGATCTGCTGCAAAAACAGTGCACAGAACTTAAAATTTCTGACCGTGTGGAATTTTTAGGATACCAGGAAGGGGAGCCATTGCAGAAATTATACCGCACAGCGGATGCTTTTGTGCTTCCGACCAGGGAGGACTGCTTTGGACTTGTTCTTTTAGAGGCAATGTGTGCATCTCTTCCAATCATTTCATCAAAATATGCAGATGGTGCAAGAGATCTCGTCTCAGATGGTGAAAACGGCTATATCATTGACCCAGAAGATGTGGATGGTTTTGCGGAGGCAATCGAAAAGGCTGCAGCCGGTGATATGACATCTGTCATGGGAAAAAAGAGTTACGAAAAGGCACATGAATTTTCTTTTGAACAAGTTTCAAAAGGTTGTATTGCGGCACTTTCGTATGTATTATCACAGAAATAAAGGATTAGTGCGAAAAATAAGCTCGATAGCTTATTTTTCGCACGGCTATTTGTTTCTGAGCAAAAACAAATAGCTTTGATGGCAGACGAGAATTTGAGATTCTCGTCGCCTCTTCGCAACAAGTTGCTCAGAAATGAGGATTAATATGGAACAACCGATTTTATTTAACGGACTTGGAAACAGAGGATGGAATCGGCGGACTTTATTATATTAAAGAACATTATGTTACAGCTGCCTGCAGAACGAAAATATCATGGAACGTTTTTCGCTGGTGCTTTTGATCGATCCGGAACATGCCGATATTTTTGACTGTTTTAAAGAAAATGTAAATGTAGATATTCGTGTCTATGATGGAAATAATAAAATAAACTGGCACTTTATGAGATGCGTCTGATTTGGTTTGGCGGGGTAAAATACTGCTATGCCTTAGAACTCAATAAGATCGGAAAACTCTTTAAAAAGAAGGGGATTTTCTGGATCCGGATTTCCAGCACAGAACCCTTGCCGGAATTTTTCGGTGCAGAGGAACTGGCTCACAAAGAGAAAAATGATCTTGCCATGACAGGAAGCGATAATCCAATGGTTTTAAGCAGTTTTGATGCGGCGAGAGATTTAGAGCGTTTCTATCCGGGACACCGATGCGCGGTCGAGGTGGTTCATTTTGTATCTTACATCGAACCGGAAGTGTGCGCCATCACACCGGAATTAGAGCAGAGCGTCCGTGACAAATTTGACTTAAAGAGAAACTATATCTATATTCCAAACCAGTTCTGGCAGCATAAAAATCATATCGTCATGGTAGAAGCAATCGAATGTCTCCTAAAAGAGGGCAGATTATGTGACTATGATTTTGTATTTACCGGCAATCTGAAAGATTACCGTAACCCGGAATATATTGATAAATTAAGAAAAATTATGGAATCAGACACGGTTTGTGCTAATATAAAACTGTTGGGATTTGTAGAGCGTACCGAACAGCTTGCAATCATGAAAAACGCACAGTTTATCGTACAGCCGTCACTCTGTGAGGGCTGGGGAACCGTATTAGAGGATGCGAAAGTGCTCAACAAAGTTGTGCTTTTATCAAACATCCCGGTACATCAGGAACAGCAGAACAAAAAATGTGTTCTCTTTGATCCACACGACCCGAAACAGCTTGCCGAAACGATCGCCCGCACCGCAGCGCGCGCATCCCTGCCGGAACATGAAGCCGAATATGCCGGAGACATGGAGCAGGGCATCGCAAATATGTACCGCGAGGCGAGAGAGTACTCGAGGGCACTTGAAAGGGTATTTTTATAGGAGGTTCGCCCATGAAAAAAATGATCATTACCGGCGTAAACGGTTTTATCGGAAGATGCGCCATGGAATATTTCAGCAAAGATTACGAGATCACCGGCATCGACTTAGCCGACCGTTACTGTGAGGACGGGGCAGAAATCCACTACTATCAGTGCAACATGTCCAAAGACTCACAGGAACTTGCCAACATATTTACCGGAGTGCAGCCGGATGTGATCTTACATTGTGCCGGCAGTGCCAATGTCGGAGCATCCATTGTAAATCCGATGGCAGACTTAGACGGCAATCTGCACAGTTTATACCAGCTGCTTCTGGCATTGAAATCATTTGAAAAAAGACCGAAAATCATTTTCTTATCAAGTGCAGGTGTCTATGGCAATCCAAAGCAGCTTCCGATCACGGAAAAAGATGCATTGGCACCGATCTCCCCATACGGCGTGCACAAGCAGATGGGCGAGGAACTCTGCAGCTATTATAACAGGGTACATGGTTACCATATCCGCTGTGTGCGTATCTTTTCTGCATATGGAAGCGGACTGCGCAAACAGCTTTTGTGGGATATTTATCAGAAATACTTAAATACCGGACGGATCGATCTGTTCGGAACCGGAAATGAGACGCGTGATTTTATCCATATTTCCGATATTCTGCGTGCGTTAGAACTGATCCTTGCATATCAGGGACCGGAGGAGATCTTTAACGTGGCAAACGGTGAGGAAGTATCGATCCGTGAGCTGGCTGAAATCTATGCAAAGCAGCTTGGGGAAAACACTGACATCGTGCGGTTTAACGGGGAGACGAAGGTCGGCGATCCACAGAACTGGTGTGCGGATATTTCCCTGCTCAAAAAAATTGGCTACGAGAAAAAGACGGATCTTACCGAAGGAATCCGCGAATATGTAGGCTGGGTAAAACAGCAGGCATAGAAAGGGCGAAAAAGAATGGAAGAGACGAGAAGTCTGGCTCCGGTAATTTTGTTTACCTACAACCGGCCGGAACATACAAAGCGCACCATCGAGGCACTTGCAGCAAACGAACTTGCAGCAGAAACAGATCTGTATGTATTTTCCGATGCGGCAAAAAAAGATGCAGATAAAGGAAAAGTGCAGGAAATCCGTGATTATGTAAAGTCCGTGCAGGGATTCCGTCAGGTGGAACTGACCGCAAGGGAACAGAACTACGGTCTTGCAAAAAATGTGATCGAGGGTGTGACTGCGATCGTAAATAAATATGGAAAAGTGATCGTTTTAGAGGATGACCTTGTCACAAACCGCTATTTTCTTTTGTTTATGAATGACGGATTAGACCGTTACCAGAACGAACAGAAAGTGACCGGAATCACAGGGTTCTCCCATTTCGGGGATACTTTTTCCTACCCGTGTGAGTCCTATTTTAACACGCTCTCAGGCACAAGCTGGTCGTGGGCGACCTGGAGCGACCGCTGGAAGTATTTCGATGCGGACTGCGACGACTGGACGGATATGGTTTCCGATAAAAAACTGCGCAAAGCATTTAATTATGACAATACCTATGATTTTTACAAGATCATGAAAATGCAGAAAACCGATGAAAAGACCAACTCCTGGGCGATCCGCTGGTACTGGACGAATTTCCGGAAACAGGGACTGATCTTATCCCCGACAAAGTCTTTAGTCAGCAATGAAGGCTGGGATGGCACCGGGATCCACTGCGGCAATGAAAAGGGACCGGTATTCGACCATAAACTGATGACAGATCACAGGATCACAGAGTTCCCACAGGAGATCTGTGAAAAACCGGAGCTCCATAAGGCGATGAAAAAAGCACTGATCCATGAGTCACAGCCGAATCTGATCAAACGGATCTACCATGTGGTATTCCGGAAAAACTATATCGGACAGGCATAGAACATTTGAATGGCAGACAAAACAGGCTGTCTGGAAATGAGGATGAAATAAATTATGAAGATACTTGCAATTTTTACCTGTTTTAACAGAAAAGAACTGACAAAGCGGGGCATGGCAACACTCTCAGAAAATAGAGACGTCACGTTTGACTATGTGATCTTAGACGACAATAGTTCTGACGGAACGCGTGAGATGTTAAAGCAGATGCGCGATGACGGCACATATCAGATCGACCTGATCGAGGGAGACGGAAGCAAATTTCTGGAAATGGCGGCATGCACAAGGCGATCGAACACATCAAAAATACGCATATGGATTACGACTACTATATGCTGATGAAATGATGATACAAAAGTTCTTCCCGGGGCATTTTTTGATGAGATGGCACCACATCTGGAAAAAA
>ENA-OQHF01000945-OQHF01000945.1-human-gut-metagenome-genome-assembly--contig:-NODE-945-length-16609-cov-3.466570_pt1 | contig 16609 bp, 18 predicted proteins | sample MGYA00242559_ERZ504709 | MGnify/ENA primary metagenome ERZ504709 (study PRJEB26092, sample SAMD00036203) | human gut metagenome | host: Homo sapiens | study: EMG produced TPA metagenomics assembly of... | reverse complement strand
CAAATCCCACAGCTGTCAGCTGAGACAAAATTATAATAAAAAACAAATCCGTCCAACACACAACAACAAAACCTTTTTCACCCCATATCATTTTTCAAAAAAAGGAGACACCCACATGGTAAATCAGAAATATCTTGACAAAGCAGAGGTGCTCATAGAAGCCCTGCCATATATCCAGCGGTTCAACCGCAAGATCGTAGTCATCAAATACGGCGGAAGCGCCATGCTTGATGAAGAATTAAAGCGTAACGTCATCAAGGACGCAGTCCTTCTGAAATTAGTCGGTTTCAAACCGATCATTGTTCACGGCGGCGGCAAGGAAATCAGCCGCTGGGTCGGTAAAGTCGGCATGGAGCCGCATTTTGTAAACGGTCTCCGTGTAACGGACAAAGACACTATGGAGATCGCAGAGATGGTTCTTGCAAAAGTAAACAAGGAGCTTGTTACTCTGGTAGAATCTCTCGGCGTACAGGCTGTAGGTGTCAGCGGTAAGGACGGCGGTCTTCTCCAGTGCAAAAAGAAGCTTTCCAAAGGCGAAGACATCGGCTACGTAGGTGAGGTTACAAAGGTTAATCCGAAGATCCTTCATGACCTATTGGAAAGAGATTTCCTTCCGATCGTATTCCCAATCGGCTTTGATGAAAATTTTGATTCCTACAATATCAATGCGGACGATGCAGCCTGCGCCATTGCAGAGGCAGTTGAGGCAGAGAAGCTTGCCTTCCTGTCCGATATTGAGGGCGTTTACAGGGATGCAGATGATCCCTCCACTCTGATCTCCGAGCTTCGTGTAGATGAGGCTGAGAATCTGATCTCAGATGGTACTGTGGGCGGCGGTATGATCCCGAAGCTGAAAAACTGTATCGACGCTATCGAGCATGGTGTAAACAGAGTCCATATCCTGGATGGAAGGATCCCGCACAGCTTACTGCTTGAGATCTTTACAAACAAAGGTATTGGTACTGCAATTTTAAAAGATGATGGGGAGAAATATTACAATGAGCATGAATGAACAGATGGAAGAATCTGAAGCCAGTATTCTTCATACATATAACCGTTTTCCGGTAGTTTTTGAAAAAGGTGAGGGCTGTTACCTTTATGATTCCGAAGGAAAGGAATATCTGGATTTTGCGGCAGGTATCGCTGTAAATGCCCTGGGATATCATTATCCGGGCTATGACGAAGCATTGAAATCCCAGATCGACAAGCTGATGCATATTTCCAACCTGTACTACAATGAGCCGATCATTGATGCAGGAGCCAGACTTGTACAGGCAAGCCATATGGAAAAGGCTTTCTTTACAAACAGTGGTACAGAGGCCATCGAGGGTGCTCTGAAGGCTGCCAAGAAATATGCCTACGAAAGAGATGGCCATGCAGACCATGAGATCATTGCCATGAACCATTCCTTCCACGGCCGCAGCATCGGCGCTCTTTCCGTGACAGGCAATGCACATTACAGAGAACCCTTTGAGCCGCTGATGGGTGGGGTGAAATTTGCAGATTTCAATGATCTTGAGAGTGTAAAGGCTCAGATCACAGATAAGACCTGTGCCATCATCACCGAGACCGTACAGGGAGAAGGCGGTATTTATCCGGCTACAAAAGAGTTCCTGGAAGGCTTACGTAAGCTTTGTGATGAGCAGGATATCATCCTGATCCTGGACGAGATCCAGTGCGGTATGGGACGTACCGGACATTATTTTGCATGGCAGGCATATGGAGTACAGCCGGATATCATGACCTGTGCCAAAGCACTTGGCTGTGGTGTTCCGGTAGGGGCTTTTGTGCTGAACAAAAAAGCAGCTGCAGCTTCCCTGAAGCCAGGCGACCACGGAACCACTTACGGCGGAAATCCCTTCGTATGTGCAGCAGTCAGCAAGGTATTTGACATTTTTGAAAAAGATCAGATCCTTTCCCATGTGCAGGGACTTACTCCGTATTTTGAGGAGAAGCTGGACGAACTGGTTGCAAAGCATGACTGTGCAGAAACAAGAAGAGGCAAAGGCTTCATGCAGGGTATCGTGATCAAGGGACGTCCGGTAGGAGACGTGGTGAAAAAAGCTCTTGCAAAAGGCCTTCTGGTGATCTCAGCAGGAAGTGATGTTCTCCGCCTTGTTCCTCCTCTTGTGATCACAAAAGAGGATATCGACAAGATGGCAGAAATCCTTGACGAGTGTATGGAATAATAAAAAAATAACAGATACAAAAGCAGCAGTATTTTCCGGAAAGGATAGTGTGCCGATGGAGAATACGGCTGCTTTTTTGTCAGAGAGACAATGTATATAAATTATATAACAGATATAGAAAACAGTATTCGAAAATCTGGTCGTGTGTTTGAAAACAAACAAAAACTGCTATGACACACCGACAAAATGCACAAAAAAGAGAGAGGGTTCGAGTATAAATTGCACATCTACACAGTTGATTTTAGAACGCCATATGTTATAATTTCACTGGTAAAAAAATTTATGTGAGGGGTGAAAATTTTGAAAAAATTATTAACCGTCATGTGTACTTTTCTGACAGTATTTCTGGCATGTCCTGTGGGTGTATGGGCAGCTGGAAACGGTGGGACAGGATCTGGTGTGCCGGTGTGGCTTTGTATCCCTTTTGCGGGCCTCCTTCTGTGTGTTGCAGTGATGCCGCTGGTAAAGGGTGAGTGGTGGGAGTCACATCAGCCCGTTGTGGTTGCATTCTGGATCGTTCTTATGATCATTCCGTTTGCAGTTGTTTACGGTGCCGGAAAAACTGCGGAAACAGTACTGGAGTGCGTGATCAATGACTATCTTACATTTATCATCCTGTTATTCGGACTGTTCTGTGTATCCGGTAACATTACAGTTGAGGGCGATTTTGCGGGTTCGCCAAGAGTAAATGTAGGACTTCTTGCACTGGGAACCCTGCTTTCCAGCTGTATCGGAACTACCGGAGCCAGCATGCTGATGGTCCGTCCGGTGATCAAAATGAATTCCTGGAGAAAGAGAAAGGGTCATATTATGATCTTTTTCATCTTTATGGTATCCAACATGGGTGGCTGCCTGACACCGATCGGTGATCCGCCGCTTCTGATGGGCTTCATGCGAGGAGTTCCGTTTTTCTGGAGCCTTCATCTTTTTCCGGTACTGATCTTTAATATGGTGATCCTTCTGTTTGTGTTCTATCATCTGGATATGCGCTCTTACAAGAAGGATATCGCAGAGGGACGTAAACCGGATATCAGCAAACCGGGTACCGAGTTTAAGATCGAGGGTCTTCATAATATCATCTTCCTTGTGATGATCGTTGTGGGTGTTATCTTAAGTGGAATGCTTCCGTATGCCTGCATTCCAGGATGCAGCCGGAAATGTAAAGGGGCATTCATGATTTTCGGCTGATGGTTACTTTAAGTCTTCCCGTCGTCATCATTGAGATCGTCCTGATCCTGGCAGCTGCATTTCTGTCCTTTAAGACAACAGATAAAAGGATCCGTGTGCGGAACCATTTTACCTGGGGTGCGATCAAGGAGGTTGCAGTACTTTTCATCGGTATTTTTATCACCATGCAGCCAGCCCTGATGCTTCTGAAAGCAGTAGGACCGAATCTTGGTATCACTGAGCCGTACCAGATGTTCTGGGCGACCGGAGCTTTGTCCAGTTTCCTGGATAACACGCCGACCTATCTGGTATTTCTGACAACAGCAGGAACTCTTGGATTTACAAACGGAATCGCAACAACGCTGGGAACAGTTCCTGTAAAGCTTCTTTCTGCGATTTCCTGCGGTGCTGTATTTATGGGCGCCAATACATATATCGGCAATGCTCCGAACTTTATGGTCAAGACACTTTCTGACGAAAATGGTATCAACATGCCGTCCTTCTTCGGATATATGGCATGGTCCATTTGTTTCCTGGTACCGATGTTCATCATCGATATGCTGGTATTCTTTTTATAAGGGAGGAGGATCAATATGCAGGATAATAACATTCGAGAGAAATGCAGAGAACTTGCCACCAGACTTTATGAACTGGATGGCGAGGTTTATGAAAGCGTAGGATCTTCCCTTGGACGTACCTTCACCGGCGACAGAGAAGGCACTATCCGGAACTTAAGTGCTCTGATGTATACCAAACCGGACGGACATCTTCTTCGAAGCGAGATGGCACTGATCAGCAACATGGCCAGGACCATCAAGGATAAAGAAGAAAAAAGCCGTCTCATGAAGAAATATGATGAGATCTTTCAGGAGATCCTGACGCTGCCGGAGACTTTTGTTGCTACGGATATCATGGATAAGGAACGTGTGGCACTGAATCATATGATCAAGCGCAGGGAAAAAATCTCTGAGAATGACCATCTGGTTATCTGTATCAGCCGTACACAGGGAAGTGCCGGCAATGATATCGGTTTCGGACTGGCAGACAAGCTTCGGATCAACTATTATGATGTGGAGATCTTTGATCAGGTATTAAGGCGTCTTGAGGCGGAAAAGGGCGCGGTCAACGATGCGGAATATTTTGCGGATTTCAATAAATATGAGAAGAAGCATAAATTTGATCCCAAGGGCTGGTTCCGGGAATTCAACCGTTACCATGGTCTTCCGAAACAGGATGCGGTATTCTTTAACATGAGTGACCTGATCTGCGATCTGGCCTCAAAAGAGGACTGCATCATTATGGGAAGGTGTGCGGATGCGATCCTCAAGAACAATCACATTCCGCATATAAGTCTGTTTATCACAGCTCCTTTTGCTATCCGTGTGCAGCATGTTATGGATGTACGGAAGATGAATATGAAGCAGGCAGTCCGTTTCCTGAAGAAGATGGACAGCCAGCACAGACGGTATTACAATTTTTACGGCGGAGCTCAGTGGGGCAAGCCGGATAACTACGATCTTTGTATCAACAGTGCAAGCTACGGAATCAATGAAACGGAGAATCTGATCCTGAAGCTGCTGGATGATCAGATCCACTAAGAGATAAAATATGAGCAGCACGGAAGAAAGAAAAAGTTCCGGAAGGGGTTTTTAGCTTAACAGGCTGCAAACAGAAAAAAAGAATCAGAACAGAGTTCCTGCAAAGGAGAGGCAACCTTCTGCCAGACAGAAGTACTTCAAAATGCAGGAACTTTTTTTATATTTTGTTTATAAAAACTTAATCTTGATTAACTTTTTTCATTTAGGGGATTGACATTCGAAAAAACTTAGTATAAACTAACCTATGAGTTAGAATTAACTAATTAGATTAAGCTAATTACTAGAAAGAAACGGAGGGATTCCATGCAGCCGATTTTATTTTTACAGTCAGGTGATACTGGCACGATCAAGCGTATTTCAGGAGCGGAGGATACAAGAAGATTTCTTGCAGGCCTTGGTTTTGTTGAGAATGCGGAAGTGACAGTTGTTTCCCAGTTTGACGGCAATCTGATCGTAAATGTCAAGGATTCCAGAGTAGCAGTCAATAAAGAAATGGCCAGACACATTATGGTGTGACCGGACTGAGAGGCAGTGACCGGTAGTGGATTTGCCCCAAACTGCGGAAGGTGCAGTTGAGGATAGATTAGGAATTGGAATATGAACAGGGAGGAAAAGAGAAATGACTTTACGTGATGCAGCAGTAGGTTCTACAGTAGTTGTTTCCAAGATAACCGGCGACCCGGCTTACAAGCGTCGTATCATGGATATGGGAATCACAAAAGGCAGCGAGGTTTATATCCGAAAGGTAGCTCCTCTTGGAGATCCGGTTGAGATCACCATCAGAGGCTATGAGCTTTCTCTGCGTAAGCATGACGCAGCATGTGTGGAAGTAAAGTAAAATAAGCTTCGAAAAATGACAGAACGTCAGGCTCTGACCTGAAAAAAGGAGGATGCAAAATGTCTGTAACAATAGCTCTTGCCGGAAACCCGAACTGTGGTAAGACTACAATGTTCAATGCTCTTACAGGCGCAAACCAGTACGTTGGTAACTGGCCAGGTGTTACTGTAGAGAAAAAAGAGGGAAAACTGAAAAACCAGAAGGACGTAACGGTAACAGACCTTCCGGGTATCTATTCACTTTCCCCGTATACACTTGAGGAGGTTGTCAGCCGTGATTACCTTCTGAAAGAGAAACCGGATGTGATCATCGATCTTGTGGATGCAACAAACATCGAGAGAAACCTGTATCTTGCAACCCAGCTTCTTGAAATCGGTATCCCGGTTGTTATCGCTCTTAATATGGTGGATCTTCTGAAGAAGAACAATATCCATATCAATGTAAAAGGCTTAAGCTCCGCACTTGGATGCCCGATCGTTGAGACATCTGCTCTTAAGGGAACAGGCCTTAAAGAGGTTGTTGATGAGGCAATCAAATGTGCAAACCAGCACAGAGTACCATCGAAGCAGATGGAATTTCCGAAAGCAGTTGAGAAGGCTGTAAACGAGATCGAGGGACTTGTTCCTGCAAATATCTCTGAAGAGAACAGAAGATGGTATGCAGTAAAGCTTCTTGAGAGAGACAGCAAGGTAAAAGAAGGTCTGAACCTTCCGGCTTCTGCACAGTCCAGGATCGAGGAGATCGCTTCTGAGCTTGAGAAGGCAGAGGATGATGATACAGAGAGTATCGTAACGGATGGAAGATATCAGTACATCCAGAAGGTTGTTTCTGCAAACGTTAAGAGAAGCGGAAATAAGATGACAGTTTCCGATAAGATCGACCGTATCGTAACAAACCGTATTCTCGGTCTTCCGATCTTTATCCTTACCATGTTTATCGTTTATTATGTATCGGTAACAACAGTTGGTACCATGGTAACAGACTGGACGAACGACAGCTTTGTGGGAACCATCCAGGGTGTTGTATCGGATGGACTCGGCAATGCCGGCGTTGCGGATTGGCTGGTAAGCCTTGTATCAGATGGTATCATCGGTGGTCTTGGTGCAGTGCTTGGATTCGTTCCGCAGATGGCAATCCTGTTCCGTTCCTTTCCATTTTTCCTTGAGGACTGCGGTTACATGGTTCGTATCGCATTCGTCATGGACCGTGTATTCCGTCATTTCGGACTTTCCGGAAAGAGCTTTATCCCGCTTCTTATCTCCTCCGGCTGTGGAATCCCTGGAATCATGGCTTCCAAAACGATCGAGGCAGATAATGACCGTCGTCTGACGATCATGACAGCGACATTTATCCCATGTGGTGCCAAGCTTCCTGTTATCGCTCTTATGGGTGGTATCATGACAGCTTATGCAACCGGTGACTATGTAGCTGCTGGTTTCATTACACCACTGATGTACTTCATCGGTGTTGTAGCAGTTCTTGTAGCTGCGATCATCCTGAAGAAAACAAAACCGTTCTCCGGTAAACCTGCTCCGTTCGTAATGGAGCTTCCACAGTATCACATTCCGTCTGTAAAGACAGTTCTGCTTCACGTTTGGGAGAGACTGAAAGGCTTCATCATCAAAGCCGGTACCATTCTTTTCCTTGCAACCGTTTATCATGTGGATCCTTTCCAGCATCGGAAATACAGGAAGCGGAATCGGATTTGTTGAGGACAGCAACGACAGTATCATGGCTATCCTTGGCGGTATCCTTGCTCCGATCTTTGCTCCTCTTGGATTTGGCAAATGGCAGCCGGTTGCAGCCTCCATCTCTGGATTCTCCGCAAAAGAGTCCATCGTAAGTACAATGGGTGTTCTTGCAAACGTAGCTGGTGATGATGCAGAGGATACCATGATCGTTGGTGCAGCGATCAAAGCATGGTTCCCGACAGCAGTAGCAGCATTTTCTTTCCTGCTGTTCAACCTGCTTGATTCTCCGTGCCTTGCAGCTATTTCTACAATGGCACATGAGATGCAGTCCAGAAAATGGTTCTGGTTTGCAATTCTCTTCCAGAACATTTTTGCTTATGTTGTAACACTTTGTGTATACCAGATCGGTCTTGTTGTTACAGGTGCCGGTTCCTTCGGAATTGGAACGATCGTAGCGCTGATCCTTGCAGCGATCCTGCTCTTCCTTCTGTTCAGACCAGATCCGTACAAGAACCAGAACGATGTTACAAAGAGATCTGTACAGGCAGCAGAGTAATTGAAAACCGGTCATACAGTAACGATCCGGTACATATGATAGCTTTGAAATGATGCTGTAAGAACAGCTGAAATGATAAGAAATGCAGGAGACCGGGGATGTAAATACCTGGTCTTCTGTGCTATAATAAGCCTGAAGAAATATGGAAGTTTTTTACAAAAGTATTCATCAGAGGCTGGCAGCAGTTTACAGGCTGTGCAGCGAAAGAAAGGGTGACAGATATGAGTATGATAGCGGATATTATTGTACTGGCACTGGTGATCGCATATGGCGTATTTGTGATCAGTTATCTCTATTCAAGAAAGAAACAGGGGCTCAGCTGTGTCGGCTGTGCCGGTAACACACGTACAGGAGGCTGTGGCGGCAGCTGCTCCGGTCATTGTTCCGGCTGCTCCGGCTGCAGTGGAATGCATAAGTAACCAGGAGGGAAAGAAATCATGGCAAATGCAATTGTTGTCATCGTTGTTATCATCATTATGCTGTTTGCCGGAAAAGGCGCATATAAACATCTGAAGGGCGAAGGCGCCTGCTGCGGAGGCGGCAGCAAGCCGGAGATCCCGAAGAAGAAGCTGGATGGAACCAAGCTGGGTGAGAAAACCATGAAGATCACAGGCATGCACTGTGAGAACTGTGTGGCCAGCGTCACAAGAGCGATCAACCGCATTGACGGTGCGGCAGCAAAAGTAAGCCTGAAAAAAAGGTGAGGCAGTGGTTTCCTACGACAGAGAGATCTCCAACGAAGAGCTTAAGAAGGTAGTGGAAGACAGAGGATATCACGTAGTTTCTATCCAGTAAAGCTTTATCATAAGAATAACTTTGCCGCGGCTTCTGAGCCGGCAGATCAGAGAAAAGACTTCTCGGCGAAATGCTTAAAAATATTTCGCCTGGGGGCCCTTTTTTTGTATAAAAAGTCAGAGTTGCAATTGACTCACTAATGTACACCATTGTATAATAAAAACAGAAAAATTCAGACGGAACGAAATATTTTCTTTCTATCCGGATGAGGCATTAAAACAAAATACAGCAGGAAACAGACTTTGACGGCAAGGAATATCCGAGCAGGAATCGTTGTTCATCCGGCACAGCTTAACCGAATCAGCTGCGAAGCCGTTATTCGGTTATGAACAAGCAGCAAATGCGGATCGCGAATATCCGTTTGACTTTGTTTTGTGAGCGGAATACGGGACTCTTTCACCTTGTGCGTGAAAGAGCTTTTTTTATGAAAAATACCTGCGGGAGCGGACAGAATGAATTAGGGAGGATTTTATGCTGAAGGTAGCAGTATACGGAAAGGGCGGTATCGGAAAGTCTACAGTGACGTCCAACCTGGCGGCGGCTTTTGCAGCCATGGGGAAGAGAGTGATCCAGATCGGTTGTGATCCCAAGGCGGATTCCACCATCAATCTTCTTGGGGGAGAACCTCTGCGGCCGGTAATGAATTATATGCGGGAAGAGGATGAGGAGCCGGAAAAGCTGGAGGATATTTCAAAGGAGGGTTTTGGTGGAGTCCTCTGCATTGAGACCGGCGGCCCCACGCCGGGACTTGGCTGTGCAGGCAGAGGTATCATCGCAACCTTTCAGCTTCTGGAGGATCTGAAGCTTTTTGAGACCTGGAAGCCGGATGTAGTGCTTTATGATGTTCTTGGGGATGTAGTATGCGGCGGTTTTGCGGCACCGATCCGGGAGGGCTATGCGGAAAAAGTACTCATTGTTACATCCGGAGAGAAAATGGCACTCTATGCAGCCAATAATATTTCCAGCGCTGTGCGGAATTTTGAGGATCGAAGCTATGCGAGGATCTTCGGGATCGTGCTGAATCACAGGAATGTGGAGAATGAAACGGAAAAAGTAAATACTTTTGCAGAAAAAAATAATATTCCGGTCGTGGGTGAGATCCCGAGAAGTGACGAGATCATCCGATGGGAGGATCAGGGCAAAACGGTGATCGAGGGAGACGAGAATTCTGAGATCAGTGAGAAATTTTTTGCACTGGCGAGGAAGCTATTGGAAAGTGAAGAAACGGAGAAGGAGGATATATGAAAAAGAAAGCATATTTTGCAACTGCAGAAGAACTGGCCCGGGGCGGGCTGGAAATGATCCCTCCGCAGATGATCTCCGGGAAGCATCTGATCTACAGCTCTCCGGCAACTCTGGCATTTAATTCTCCGGGAGCGGAGGGCTTTGGCGTAAAGCGAGCCGGGCTTGCAGTGCCGGATTCCATTATGCTGATCGTGGCACCGGGATGCTGCGGAAGAAATACTTCTCTTATCAGCTCCATGCCGGAGTACAATGATCGATTTTTTTATCTGATGATGGACGAGACGGATATTGTTACAGGCCGTCACCTGAAAAAGATCCCGAAAGCGGTGAAAGAGATCTGCGACTGCTGTGAGAAGAAACCGTCTGTGGTGATGATCTGTATCACCTGTGTGGATGCACTTCTGGGAACGGATATGGAACGTGTCTGCCGGAAGGCAGAGGAAAAGGTGGATATTCCGGTACGCCCCTGTTACATGTACGCACTGACACGTGAGGGCAGAAAGCCGCCTATGGTCCATGTGCGCCAGTCCTTATACTCCCTCCTTGAGCCACAGAAGAAAAAGGGAAATGTGGTCAATCTTCTGGGATTTTTTTCGCCGCTGGTTGATGACTGTGAGATTTATGAGCTGCTGCAGCAGGCAGGCGTAAAGACCATCCATGAGATCTCAAGATGTAAGGATTATGAAGAATATCAGACCATGTCACAGGCCAATTTTAATCTGGTGCTTCATCCGGAAGCAAGGTTTGCAGCGGAGGATTTTCATGACCGGCTGAAGATTCCTTTTATTGAGCTTCGGAGGCTCTACCAGACAGATAAGATCGAAAATCAGTATCGTGCCTTGGGACAGGTTCTTGGAGTCTCTTTTGATCAGGAAGTGTATAAAAAAGCAGCAGAAGAGGCTGTGGAGCGATTCCGGGAGGTCTGTCCGGATGCGTCCTTTGCAGTAGGGGAGTGCATGAATGGAGATCCCTTTGAGCTGGCCCTGGCCCTGGTGAGGTATGGTTTCCGGGTGCCGGAGATCTACGGAACTATCACAGCCGAGAATTTTGTATATATACGGCATCTTGCAGAATTGAGTCCGGATACAAAGGTTTTTTCCAATATGGAACCCACCATGCTGTATTACGATCCGTCCGGGAGTGGAGTGAACCTTACCATAGGAAAGGATGCAGGATATTATCACCGGGATCAGCCAAATGCAGTGTGGAATCAGGATCGGCAGCCCTATGGCTATGCAGGGGTACGCAGGCTGTTTGAGACACTGACAGAGAAAGTTTTGCAGAAGGGAGAAAAGGTATGAGAGGACTTCGGAAATATCTGACACCCTTTGCACCAGATCAGTCCGGAGCCGTGTCAGTGCTGTATGAGCTTGGCGGGATCATCGTGATCTGTGATGCAGGAGGATGTGCGGGAAATGTCTGCGGCTTTGATGAACCAAGATGGTTTGAACAGAAAAGCGCGGTATTCAGCGCAGGACTTCGGGATATGGATGCCATCCTGGGACGGGATGACCGCCTGGTTGCCAAGCTTGTGGATGTAGCAGAAAAGGTGGAGGCAGGCTTTGCAGCCATTATCGGAACACCGGTACCTGCTGTGATCGGAACGGATCATCAGGCACTGCGGCGGATGTGCGAGAAGAAAACAGATCTTCCGGTGCTTGCAGTAAATACCAACGGAATGGAGCTTTATGATGCGGGAGAGCGGAAAGCTTATCTGGAGCTTTTTAAAGCCTTTGCCCGGGAAAAGCTGCCTGTGGAGGCTGGTAAGACAGGAGTTCTCGGAATGACACCTCAGGATGTCAGTGACCTGAAAGCAGCAGACAAGATCCGTGAAAAATTCCGTACCAGAGGACAGAGAGCAGTCTGCTATGGAATGGGAGACGGGCTTGATGAGGTAAAAAAAGCCTCCTCTGCGGAAAAAATATTGTGGTTTCTCCTGCGGCACTGGAATGTGCCAGATATCTGGAGAAAACCTTCGGAACACCTTATGAGCTGGGATATCCTCTGGCGGAAGAGCTGGTTCCTGATATGGACTATGCAGGAAAAAAGATTCTCATCGTGCAGCAGCAGGTGATAGCCGGTGCTATAAGAGATGAGCTCCGGAAACGTGGCGCGGACGGAGAGATCACCGTGGCAAGCTGGTTTTCCATGGAAAAAGATCTCCTGGAGGAGGGCGATGTGTCATTAAGGGATGAGGAAGATTACATGGAGCTGGCAGAAAAGGGTGGATATTACGTGATCTTTGCAGATCCATGTATGAAGCGGATGACAAAGGCTTTTTCAGGAGTGTTTGTAGATACAGTGCATTTTGCGGTATCCGGAAAATGCAGGTAGGCCATAAGAGCAGGACATAAAGTTACATGCATGCTGTAGCCGGATCAGTGGAAACAGCTGCAGGGAATGGAGAAACATATGGAGCAGGAAATTACGAAAATGATTCGTGTTTACGGGATCGTACAGGGAGTGGGATTTCGCCCTACGGTGAGCCGTCATGCTATGGCAAGAGGAATCCGTGGCAGTGTGTCCAATAAAGGACCTTATGTGGAGATTTTTGCTCAGGGTAAGCAGCAGGATGTGGATGCTTTTATCGCAGATATCGGGAATAAGCCGCCGAAGCGTGCAGCTATCCTGAAGCTTCTTGAAGAACCGGTGGGGGAGCCGGAAAAATTTACACAGTTTGATATCATCGAAAGTGAGAAGACAAAGGGTGAGATCTTTGTCTCCCCGGATATCGCGATCTGTGATGAATGTAAGGCTGAGATGTTTGATCCGGAAAACAGGCGGTATCTTCATCCCTTTATCAACTGTACCTGCTGCGGTCCGAGACTGACGATCCTGGATTCACTTCCTTATGACCGTGAACGGACCAGTATGAAGGAATTTCCCATGTGTCCTTCCTGTGCAGATGAGTACCATAACCCGGACACCAGACGCTATGATGCCCAGCCGGTGTGCTGCAATGACTGCGGCCCGGAGGTATACCTGGCGGGAAGAGAGGAACGGGGACGGGAGGCCATCACTTATACGAGGAAGATCATTGCTTCCGGCGGGATCGTGGCTATCAAGGGGATCGGTGGTTTTCACCTTTGCTGTGATGCTACCAGTGAGGAGGCTGTACAGCGGCTGCGGCAGCGGAAACGGCGTCCGGTGAAGCCTTTTGCAGTGATGGCACAGGATATGGAAGCTGTGAAGAAGATCTGTAAGGTCAGCGAGGAACAGGAGAAGATCCTTACCGGTCATCAGAAGCCGATCCTGCTGCTGGATAAGCTGCCGGGAGAAACGGGGCTTTGTGAGAGCATTCCCCCGGGAATCCCAAGGTGGGTGTCATGCTTCCCTATGCACCGGTTCAGCTGCTTCTTTTTCATTACGATGATGGGATCCGGATGCCCGGGCTTCTGGTAATGACTAGCGGAAATACTTCCGGGGCGCCGATCTGCAGAGATGATGAGGAGGCGGCAGAGGAGCTTTCCCATCTCTGTGACTGCATTCTTTCCCACAACAGGAAGATACGTATCCGGGCCGACGATTCGGTGATGGATTTCTATAAGGGTGAACCCTATATGATCCGCCGTTCCCGCGGGTATGCGCCTCTTCCGTTTATGGTCTCCACACCCTGGAAGGGCCAGGTGATCGCAGCAGGTGGAGAACTTAAGAACACCTTCTGCATTGGTGTGGATAACCGTTTTTATCCTTCCCCTTATGTGGGAGATCTGGAGGATCTTCGAACGGTAAAAGCCCTGAAGGAAACGATCGGGCGGCTGGAAACACTTCTGGAGGTGCAGCCGGAGGTAGTGGTCTGTGATCTTCACCCTAAATATAATTCCACAGTGGTGGCAGAGGAGCTAGGGCTTCCAGTTCTGAGGGTGCAGCATCATTATGCACACATTTTATCCTGCATGGCAGAAAATGACTGCGAAGAAAAGGTGATAGGGGTTTCCTTTGACGGAACAGGCTATGGAACCGATGGAACCATCTGGGGCGGAGAGCTCCTGGTTGCAGACTGTCAGGGATTTACAAGGCTTGGAAGTATAGAACCCTTTGTCCAGGTTGGCGGAGATATTTCCGCAAAAGAAGGCTGGCGGATCGCCGTTTCCCTGATCTGGCAGAATATGGGAAATCTGGAAAAAACCCTGGACACTGTCCGTAAATTGGGACTTTGCACAGATCAGGAAGCAAAGGTACTGGTGACTATGGCACAGCGGAAGATCAATGCCGTGACTTCCACCAGTGCAGGAAGACTTTTTGACGGAGTCAGTGCGATCCTGGGGATCCGGAGAGCGTCTACCTTTGAGGGAGAAGCGTCCACAGCACTGGAATTTGCTGCGGAGGCCTGGAGAAAGCAGCGGGAGATGCAGAAGAAAAATCCGGAAGAAAACCTGAAGATACGGATGTCAGAAAAGGAAGACATTCCGGAAAGCACAGGCATTTCAGAAGCGTCTGAAGATGAACGAAAATTTATTTTAAATACAGGTGAGATCGTTGCATATCTGGTCCGGGCAAGGCTTGCAGGAGAGGATCCCGGGAAGCTGGCTTATGGATTTCACCGGGCACTGGCAGATGAGATCCTTGCAGCCTGTGAGGAAGCAGAGCGGCAGACCGGAATCCGGAAAGTGGCATTAAGTGGCGGTGTCTTTCAGAACCGGCTGCTTCTGGAGCTGGTAGATGACGGTCTTACGGAAATGGGGTTTAAAGTTCTGAAGCACAGCCTGATCCACCGAATGACGGAGGGATCGCACTGGGACAGGCGGTGTATGGGATGGCTTATGTGCAGCGGCACAGATAAATATAGACAATATCATGCAGATACGGATCATAAATGTTTTATGATAATGCATGGAGCATACAGCAGAAATGCAGGATGGGAGGCACAGATATGTGTGTAGGATTATCAGCAAAAGTAGTAAAGATCAGTGACGGAACAGCAGTGGTGGACGCAGGCGGTGCAAAGAGAGAGGTTTCTGCCCAGCTTCTGGGAGACCTGGAGCCGGGGGATTATGTGATGGTGCATGCTGGTGTTGCCATTGCAAAGATCACCGATGATGACGAGGAAGAGACAGACCAGCTGATGGAGGAACTGCTGTGATGGAAGAGAGGAAAAAAACAGCAAGAGAGATCATAGAAGGATATCAGGGGCCGCCGGTGCGGATCATGGAGGTCTGCGGAACACACACCCACGAGATCTTCCGTCTGGGAATCCGCAAGCTTCTGCCGTCTCAGGTGGAGCTGATCTCAGGACCGGGATGTCCGGTCTGTGTAACACCGGTAGGGTTTATTGACGAGGCCGTTTATCTTGCTCTGGAAAAACAGGTGACGATCTGCACGTTCGGTGATCTTGTCCGCGTACCGGGAACAAAGAAAAGCCTTGCAGATGCCAGGGCAGAAGGTGCCAGGATACGGATCGTCTATTCACCGGCAGATGCAGAAAAATATGCGAAAGAGCATCCGGAAGAGCAGGTGGTATTTCTTTCCGTTGGCTTTGAGACCACCACGCCTGCTGGCTGTCTTTCCGTGAAAAAGGCCGGAGAGGACAGACTTTCCAACTATTCGCTCCTTGTGGCAAACAAGACCATGCCCCAGGCTTATCAGGCATTAAAGGGCAGTGCGGATGTGTTCCTTTATCCGGGACATGTCAATGCGATCACAGGAACTGCGCTCTGTGAGCAGCTGGCAGAGGAAGGTATCAGTGGTGTGGTGGCAGGCTTTACAGCGAAGGAGCTGCTTACGGCACTGGCTGTTGCACTGGTACGTTTTCAGGAAGGAAAACCGTTCTTTGTGAACTGCTATCCCCGTGTGGTAAAAAGTGAGGGAAGCCCGGAGGCACAGAAGCTGATCGAAGAACTGATGGAGCCCTGTGATTCCGAATGGCGCGGTCTGGGTGTGATCCCGGGGTCCGGCCTGGTGCTCCGGAAGGAGTGGGAAGCCTTTGATGCCAGAAAAAAATATGCAGTGCCGCCGATCCAGGGCAGGCCAAATCCGGCCTGTCGCTGTGGGGATGTGCTTCAGGGAAAATGCAGGCCATCAGATTGTAAGGTATTCGGAAAGGTCTGTACCCCGCAGCATCCGGTAGGTGCCTGTATGGTATCCAATGAAGGAGCATGTTCCGCATATTTTATGTACGGAAACTGATGTCCGCTTTAATGGACTGCGAAATATGATACATTACATATAGTACAAACGAAGGATCGTATCCGGAAGATCTGACAGGATGAAACCGATATGAAATTCCTTTGACCCAGCATAGAAAGAAGATAATATTATGGAAAATAAAACAGTGACCATGGCACACGGTGCCGGAGGCCGTCAGACCTCAGAACTGATCGATGAAGTATTCAAAGCGCATTTTGCAAACCCGGATCTCACAGCCGATGATGCGGCCGTGCTGGTTCCGCCTGCAGGAAAAATGGCAGTATCCACCGATGGATTTATTGTTTCTCCGGCATTTTTTCCGGGGGGAAATATCGGCAAGCTTTCCATCTGCGGAACCGTTAATGACCTTGCCTGTATGGGAGCAAAACCGATGTATCTTACCT
>ENA-OQHF01000944-OQHF01000944.1-human-gut-metagenome-genome-assembly--contig:-NODE-944-length-16610-cov-4.635079_pt1 | contig 16610 bp, 13 predicted proteins | sample MGYA00242559_ERZ504709 | MGnify/ENA primary metagenome ERZ504709 (study PRJEB26092, sample SAMD00036203) | human gut metagenome | host: Homo sapiens | study: EMG produced TPA metagenomics assembly of... | reverse complement strand
TTTCTTTTCATATTCCTCATTCGTTCTTATCTCTTTTAACTCTGTTGTGTATTTACTTACTTCTTCCTCTCCTATATATCCCCTCTCTACTATTCCCTCTATCAACTCTGCTTTTTCTGCTTCTATTTCTTCTCTTAACACTTCTGCTTCTTTTTCATATTCCTGTCTGATTGGGTCTAATTCTTCTTTGGTTGTTGTCTTTTCTATTCTGATAATATAGATGTCTTTGTTTTCTACATTCATGCCATCATTTTTTATGTAACTGATTAATTCCTGTTGGGATTGTATCAGTTCCTGTTTGGTCTGTACTTCTTTTTTCTTCTGGACTACTTTAATGCCTAATATTAATGTGATAATGCAAAGTATAATGACTGCTGTTGTTATGATGATTGGTTTTTTCTTTTTCATGGCTTTCTCCTTTATAAACATGTTGTTTTGTGGTACTTCATTATTTTATGATGTTGTGGTTTGGGTATGAATGATTTGGGGATGTTGTGTTGTTTTTTCATATGTATGTGATTTATTTTTAATGTCATAATTAATTTTTGTAATGCTATCACATGTTAATTCCTTTTTTCACATGTTTTTGCATTCATAATAATTAAATTCATAATTATTATGAATATCAAAATCATGTCTTTTTTACGGTCGAGGGGTACTTACACTTTATCCCGGTCACTGTCTTGTGGAATTTCACATTGATGACTTTTTTTACAACATCTCCCATAATTTCTTTGGTTTTTAGCATTTATCCTATATAAAAATTGCATTTGTATTTTACACATTGTTTCCATATGGATGCCCATTATCATTCGGATAATTCGTTACATCATCTGCCGGTACTCCTGACGGCTCTCCTGTCGTATATTTATTCGTATGCCAGATACCTGCATCACTCCCCGGTGCTAATACTGCCATTCCAAATGTGGTTATCTTTCCATCCATTTCCAGTGCTGTGCTGTCACCATTCCAGTATGCTGTTAATTTTTCTGAATCTGTTGTGACTTCTGTCGGAAATGCTAAATTATAATGACTGTCATATCTTCCATTTTCTCCTATATGTTCTGTAAATACTGCCCTGCCTAACCAGTGTGGTACATTGTAATAACTTGGTACTTCCAGTTGTGAGGTACTGTACTCACCTGATTCATACTCTTTTACTTCCATGTCATAGTATTCCATGAAATATCTTGCTGTGCCTAATTTATATCTGTAATGCTGTGATAAATATTCTGTGGTTTCTTCTTCCCAGGACTCATCACTTACATCAAAATGGTCTATAACCATATAGCTCGTTTTAAGTCTTCCGTCTTCTGTATATTGACTTCTTGATTCATATATGTAATCTGCTGAACCATATTTTTCACGTATTAACTGCAATAAGTCTTCATCATTATCACTCACTGTATAATATTCTGTTGTTGCAGATACATTATCTCCATTACTGTTAGTTTCTTTGACTTCTGTATCCTTCTGACACACATCACCATTCTCCAGTCCTTTTGGTATTTCATAAAATGTCTTTTTGTGTTTTGTCACAGTTGTTTTTACTGCTGCTGCATGGTCATCTACAAGATACCCGTTGTCATCAATCACACTTGTTATCATCAGGGGTTCTACTACAAAAATCAGATTTCCATTTCTTCTTAATGTGTTATAAACATTACTGCCCCAGTATGTTTCAACTATGTCTTTTAATTTTGCTCCATTGTCTTCTTTTAAACCCTCTGTGATTTCATATGTATTTGATATGTAAATATTATTTCTTACATCTACATATTCTTTTTCAAATGGATAACTATTTTCAGTAAAAATACTTTCTGCTGTTTTAAATGCTGTTTCTTTACTTACATCCTGGTCATAATAATCACTTGCTATCTGATTGTATAAACCTGCCGACTGGCTTCCTAAAAAATCTATGGCATCAAATGTATTTCCTTCATACTCTCCCTGTATAAACTCATCAGCTTTTATATCATAAATATATGCCCTTACACTGTCTGCTCCCAGTTCACCTACATTAAATTCAGTATTATATGTAGGTCCAAGTCTTTCACTGCTTCCATTGGATTCTCCCTCAACAGTTCCAAGACTTGGAAGGTCTGTTGCATATACATTTGATATTGGCAGGATTGTTGTGATAAACAGTGTACCTGTTAATACAATGGATACTGCCTGTTTTATTTTTTTAATATTCACCATATTTTCTACTCCTTCCCCATTTTCAATTAAAAATATTTTTTTTCTTTTGTATACTTCTCATGTTCTGAAACAGGATTTTTCTTTTGTTAAACCCTAAAAAAATTTGTTATCTAAAATTGAATCCACCATCTCCTGTATTATACTTACTCCAATCTATTCCAGAACCTTCATGTGCTTGTAAATGTTCATAATCAGAATTTGAACTACTGCTTTCTGATGTACTACTACTTCCACCACTACTGCTTCCACCACTACTGCTTCCACCACTGGTCACAGAACCTATTTCCCTTACTCCACCTGAACTTTCTGTTCTGCTTTCCAATTTCTGGTTTATATCATTTACATACTCTTCTTTCTGCTTTTTTATAACTTCCATTACTTCTTCTTTTGATGTGGCATCATCTATCATGTCATAATATTTTTCATTATCTATATTAGAAAATTTGGGAAGGTTTTCTTTTACTTCCTCCTTTACCTCAACTTCTTTCTGTCTTTCTGCTTCTTCTATCTCTACCTTTTTCTTTTCATATTCCTCATTCGTTCTTATCTCTTTTAACTCTGTTGTGTATTTACTTACTTCTTCCTCTCCTATATATCCCCTCTCTACTATTCCCTCTATCAACTCTGCTTTTTCTGCTTCTATTGCTTCTCTTAATACTTCTGCTTCTTTTTCATATTCTTGTTTAATTGGGTCTAATTCTTCTTGGGTAGTTACCTTTTCTATTCTGGCAGTATAGATATCTTTGTTTTCTACATTCATGCCATCATTTTTTATGTAATTAATTAATTCTTCTTGTGACTGTATGAGTTCCTGTTTTATCTGTACTTCTTTTTTCTTCTGGACTACTTTGATTCCCAATATCAATGTGATAATGCAAAGTATAATGACTGCTGTTGTTATGATGATTGGTTTTTCTTTTTCATGGCTTTCTCCTTTTTGAAAGACTGGTTTTATGGTACTTCAATTTTTTTATGATGTTGTGGTTTGGGTATGAGTGATTTGGGGATGTTGTGTTGCTTTTTTCATATGTATGTGCTTTATTTTTAATGTCATAACTACTTTTTGTAATGCTGTCTGCATATTACTTTCTTTTTTTACATGTTTTTGCATTCATAATAATTAATTTCATAATTATTATGAATATCAAAATCATGTCTTTTTTACGGTCGAGGTGTACTTACACTTTATCCCGGTCACTGTCTTGTGGGATTTTCATATTAATAGCTTTTTTTACAACATCTCCCATAATTTCTTTGTTTTTAGCATTTATCCTATATAAAAATTGCATTTGTATTTTACAAAGTCCTGCAACATTCGCGGCTTTTTATTGCCGGTGAATGTTACAGGACTTTTCACTTTTAATACAATACGTTTAGTTTATCTTTCAACTAACTATTAATTGAATCAATTGAATATTCCCCTACAGGAAATTCTTTTAAATCGTTACTAATATTAATAATCATTAACTTTTCGCTGCAATTATTATCTTCTCCTAACAATTTCATATTGAATGCAATACACATTTCATTATGTATTGCATCCTCCATAAAATCATCCTCATCTTCTTCCATCTGTACTGCAAATCGAATTTTTTCCTGACTATTCGGAAGCATATTAACTACACATTCTTTTTCTGTTTTTTCATCTGCTACCATATACAGTCTGGCATACCGTAATGGTTCAGAATCATCCGGTTTTTTATAGTACACTTTCAAATTACTAATTTTTATACTTTTTACTAAGCATTTACCAATATTATTAACATCAAACGAAAATACATAGCAACTATCAGCATCTTCTTCATAAGTGTCTTCTACATAATCAAATGTGTTATATAAACCTGTATATTTATAATCGTAATGTTTCACTTTCACTATATTTTTCACAAAATCTATAATAGGTACATCAGCATTTTTATTCATATCCTGCAATATTCTATTTGCTTCTTGCGTATTATCAGACACCTCTTTAATATTTTCTCTAATGCCATCCACTTTCTGTATCACTATTTTCTCCCCTGTCGTAACCTCTGACATTAATGACTTCATATACTCTGTAACAAACTTTTTATATTGTTTGCATAATTCTTCTTTGTCAACTTCTTTAAAATTTTCTGAATTTTTCTGCAATTCTTGGTATGTTCTTTCAAACATATCATTCAGCTCATCTTCACTATATACACTTGAATCTGATTTCCAATTTTCTATAAATTCTTTTAACTGTTTCTGATTCGCACCAGTGCCTTCTTTCTCTGCCTGTGTAAGTGCTCTGCAATAATTCCATTTTTCAAAAAAAGTTTTTGTAACAGCCCCCAGCATTGTTCCGGTTAGCTGTTCGATGCCGTCTTTTGTAAAATCCTCTGCACATTCTTTAATAAAATCATCTGATAATACTTTTTTAAAACTTCTTTAATTGACTCCATATCTAATCTCCTCTCGTCTGTCTGTATTTATTTTGAATTATCAACTTGTAAATATAATCTCTACTCACTCCCTCTTTCATTACAACCAATGTTAATGTATACACAGCATTAGTATACTTGCTATTTTTTACCTTTTTGCCCATTATATATGAAAAAAAACAACCTATAATAATAGTTTTTCTATATATTTACACACCTGCCACAAAATTCACAAAAATCCACAGAAACAGCCGGATTTACACCTGCCGTTCCTGTGGATTTTCGTTCTTTCTATATTCTTTCCGCCATTTCCCGATACCGCTGATACCGTCTGCCGGCATCTTCCTCTGCCTTTGCAAACAGCGCCTTCGCTTCCTTAGGATACTGCGCTTCAAGCACCGCATAGCGTAACTGGCTTCTTAAAAATTCCGTAAAGGAAGCCTTTGGCGGTCTGGAATCCAGTGCAAACGGATTCTTCCCTTCCTTTATAAGCTGCGGATTATACCGGTACAAATGCCAGTATCCGGCATCTACCGCCTGTTTCATGCTTGCCATGCTCTTTCCCATGCCTTCCTTAATACCGTGGCTGATACAGGGTGCATAGGCAATTAACAGGGAAGGACCATCATACCGCTCGGCTTCCAGAATCGCTTTTATCGTCTGGTTTTTATCCGCGCCCATGGCAATCTGCGCCACATAGACATTGCCGTAGGTCATCGCCATTGCGCCGATATCTTTTTTTGCCGTCCTTTTACCGTCGGCGGCAAATTTTGCCACGGCTGCTGCCGGTGTGGACTTTGATGCCTGCCCGCCGGTATTGGAGTAAATCTCCGTATCAAAGACAAGGACATTCACATCTGCACCGCTGGCAAGGACGTGGTCTAATCCGCCGTACCCGATATCGTATGCCCAGCCATCCCCGCCAACAATCCACTGTGAGCGTTTCACCAGAAAATCCACCCGCTTCTGAATTTCCGACAACCTTTGAATCTGCCGTAACGTCCGTTCTGCCTGTTCCGATACCGCCACCGGTACATCTGACCGCGTTACCGCCTCTTTCAACCCCTGCGCCAGCTTCTCACGCACCTCTTCTGCCGCCGCAGTGCAGGCTGTTGGATTATCACGCACTGCAAGCCAGTGTTCCAGCGCTTCTGATATCCCGCTTCCGCTGTCTGCAATGCCGTCATTTTCCACGCCGCTTTCACACTCCCTGACAAATTCTTCCGCCAGCCGTATCAGCGTTTCCCGCTGTTTTTTTGCACCGAGCAGCATACCGTAGCCGTATTCCGCATTGTCCTCAAACAGGGAATTTGCCCACGCAGGACCTTTTCCGTTGGCATTGCACGTATATGCCATGGACGGTGCGGAAGCACTCCAGATTGAGGAACAGCCTGTCGCATTGGCAATCACCATGCGTTCCCCGAAAAGCTGTGTCACAAGCTTCATATACGGGGTTTCACCACACCCGCCACACGCACCGGAAAATTCCATGAGCGGCCGTGCAAACTGACTGCCTTTGACCGTTTCTTTGGTCATCAGCTCCGGCTTATCCGCCACCGCACTGACAGCAAACGCCCAGTTGTCTGCCTGTTCTTTTATCTGCTTTGCGGCAGGCTGCATGACAAGCGCCTTTTCCTTTGCCGGACAGATGTCCGCACAGTTGCCGCAGCCTGTACAGTCGAGCGGACTAACCTGTATCCTGAACGTATGCCCTGCAAGCTCTTTTCCTGCCGCCGCCTTGCTTTCAAAATTCTTTGGTGCAAGCGCCTGTTCCTTTTCATTTAACAGAAACGGACGGATACACGCATGCGGGCAGATATACGAACACTGGTTGCACTGGATACAGTTCTTTTCAATCCATTCGGGAATAAATGCCGCAATACCGCGTTTTTCATATGCGGTTGTACCGGCAGGAAATGTGCCGTCCGCCAGCGGATAAAAAGTGCTGACGGGAAGACTGTCCCCCTTTGCCTTTTCCATAGGTCTTAAAATGTTTTCAATAAATTTGGGTTCCTGCACATTTTCCCGTTCTTCTCTTGTGGACTGGAGCAATTCAACAGGCACAAGCTTTGTTTCCCGAAAACCGTATTCCGCCGCCTTTATATTTTTTTTCTACAATGTCTGCACCTTTTTTTTCCGTATGCCGCCTGTATGGAATTTTTCAGACAGGCAAGTGCTTTTTCCTGCGGCAGAATCCCGGTCAGATGAAAAAATGCGCCCTGCATAATCATATTAATGCGGTTTCCCAGTCCCAGACTGTGTGCCAGCTTTCCCGCATCAATCAGATAGAGCCGTGCATTTTTTTCGATCAGCGCATGAACCATTTCTTTGGGCAGTTTTCCGCCAATCTGCTCTGCGCCATACTGCGTATTCAATACAAATATGCCGTTTTCTTTCAAGCCTTCTGTCAGGTCGTATCCGCTGTTTAAAAAGGATTCATTGTGGCAGGCGATATAATCCGCTTCCTGTATCAGATATTCCGAGCGGATCGGCGTATCGCCAAAACGCAGGTGGGAAACCGTAAGTCCGCCCGACTTTTTGGAATCATACGAAAAATATCCCTGCACATAGGGCTTTGCATATTCCCCGATGATTTTGACCGCCTGCTTGTTTGCACCCACCGTGCCGTCCGAACCCAGCCCCCAGAATTTGCACTGCATAAGCCCTGCCGGTGTCTGTATCGGAAAATCCGGATGAACGGCAAGCGAATGATGTGTCACATCATCTTCAATTCCGATTGTAAAATGATTTTTCGGCTGTACGTCCGTCAGGTTGTCAAAGACTGCGGCAATCTGCGCCGGTGTCGTATCCTTTGAGCCAAGTCCATACCGCCCGCCGATAACCAGAGGTGCATTTTCCTTTCCGTAAAGCGCGCCGCAGATATCCAGATACAGCGGTTCTCCAAGTGCGCCCGGTTCTTTTGTACGGTCTAACACGGCAATCCGCTCCACGCTCTCCGGCAGCTCCTTTAAAAAGTCGTCTGCGCAGAACGGGCGGAACAGATGCACCTGAATCATGCCGTATATACCACTGTTGTCCTTCATGATGTCGTCCTGCATACCGGAACTGCCGGTATCACAATCCGTATCTGCACAGTTCATCTGCGGCAGGATTTCCCGTATGGTTTCACACACCGAACCCATGGCAATTACTACGTACTTTGGATTTTTAGCACCGTAATACTGGAAAAAGCGGTATGTCCTGCCGGTTCTTTTCTCAATCTGTGCCATATATTCTTTTATAATTCCCGGAATTTTTTCATAAAAAAGATTCACAGCTTCTCTTGTCTGGAAATAGATGTCCGGATTCTGCGCCGTTCCGCGCATAACCGGGTGATTTGGTGACAGCGCGCGTTCCCTGAACGCCTGCACCGCTTCTTTGTCAAGCATTTCTTCATAATCTTCATAGGACAATGCTTCTATCCGCTGGATTTCGTGGGACGTGCGGAAGCCGTCAAAAAAATGGATAAAGGGCAGTCTTCCTTTGACTGCCGATAAATGTGCTACGGCAGCAAGGTCGCAGACTTCCTGCACCGATGACGATGCGAGCATGACACAGCCTGTCTGGCGTACTGCACAGACATCCTGGTGGTCACCAAAAATGCTGAGTGCCTGTGCCGCCAGCGCACGTGCGCTCACATGCAGTACCCCCGGCAGAAGTTCTCCCGCCATTTTGTAAAGAGTCGGCTGCATTAACAGCAGTCCCTGTGATGCCGTAAATGTGGAGGCGAGTGTTCCCGACTGTAAAATGCCATGCATTGCGCCCGCTGCTCCGGCTTCGGACTGCATTTCCACCACATCTACCGTTTCATTAAAAATATTTTTTTCTGCCCTGTGCTGCCCAGTTATCCACTGTTTCTGCCATCGCCGACGACGGTGTAATCGGATAAATCGCCGCAGTCTGTGTAAATGCGTAGGCGGTATAAGCGGCGGCAGTATTTCCGTCTACTGTCATAATTACTTTTCCCATAACATCCTCCATTTATAACCGGCTGCCGTTATCCACCCATTCTTTGGCATGGAGGGCAGCATTTTCATCAATCACTGGAACTTCCGCCGCCGTATCTGTTTGTTTTATATCGTTTTGGGCTGTATTTTTTTCACCCGCTCTTTCCTGTGTACTGTGTAACCGTGCATTTTTTCTGCCGTCAAGTGCCTGCTGAATGTCTTCTTTCATCGCATTGCTTCCTTTCGATGTTTTTATGACATTCAGTATTGCCTGTGTGCCGCCGATTATTCACCATTTACGGCTTATTTTCTCCGTATCCTGTGGAACTGCGGCTTTACTGTGATTTCCGTCACTACCAGCCCCTCTCTTTGTGCCAGTGCAAATGCCGCCGCTTCCGCCACTTCTTCGGGCAGCAGGTATGATGCTTCTTCTTCTCCTTCACAAAAGTCTGCATTGCGGTACAAATCGGTCTTTGCCATATCCGGCTGTATCGTAATCACCCGCACACCGTATTTGCGCACCTCGTCAAACAGGCTCTTTGCAAAGCCGGACAGCCCTGCCTTTGTCGCACCGTATGCACAGCCGTGCGGATTGGACTGCGCTGCCGTAACAGAGGATATATTTAAGACTGTCCCCCTGTTCTTTTTTAATGTTCGCAAAAGCTGCTGTGTCAGAATCATCGGTGCTTCCAGATTCGTGCGCACCATTTTCTGAATCTTTTTCGGATTTAATTCTTCATGCAGACCGTAATAACCGACCCCCGCATTATTGACCAACACCGTGACACGGTAATTCTTATCAATCTCTTTAATATGCGCACACAATGCCTGCGTGTCCGTAATGTCACAGACCACCGCATGAAAATTTTTTCCGGCTGTTCTTTGCCAAAACTCCTGTGCTTCTGCTCTTTCAAAATTTCTTCCAAAACCAAAAACTTCATACCCATTTTTGACAAGCATACGGCTGAGTGCCAGTCCGATTCCGGAAGACGATCCCGTTACAACCGCCGTATCTGCCACATTTGCCATATCCGTGTTCTGCTCTATTCTTCCCATAAAAATATCCTTTCTTTTGGCAGTCTTTTTTCAAGCTGTCCGGTCAGAAACCCCTCCATGCGCGTCAGCAGTTCCGGTGGATACTGATACACACCGCCCACATTGGTATACGGAAACTGCACCACTGCCGCATGCGGCTCTTTCTTCCGCATATTTTTTAAATATTCCTTTGAAATGCGGAAACTTCCGACACTTACATCCACCAGCCGTTTCCAGTCAATCTGTTCGTCAACGCATTGAAGCATTTCTGCATAAACATTTTCCCAGTCCTTACAGTAAATCATCGGGTCAAATGCCAGACGCACGGAAAATCCCCGCTGTACTGCTTCTGCCGCACACGCAATCCGCGCCTGCATATCCGGCGTAAAATGTTCATATGCCGCAATGACCGGCTGAGGCGACATGGTAAATGCAAATATTACCCGCTCTGTGACTGCCTGCTGTTTAAAATAATGCACATTGGCGCTTTTTGTCCGCACTTCAATTGTAAGATTTTCATGTTCCGTCGTAAACCGCATCCACTCTGCCGTATAACCGATGACCGGTTCGACCGCAAGCAAATCCGTATCATACGACACACACAGGTAAACGCTGTGCTGTTCTAACAAACGCTCCACTTCTGCAAAAATGTCTTCTAAATTTACAAATAGCACTACATTTGCAGAAGGATACATGCCTTTCAGATAGCAGTATTCGCAATCGTAAATGCAGTTCATCATGCAAGACGTATAATAAAACCAGTGATTACCAAAGCTTTGGCAGACCGGCGCGCCCTGATAAATGAGATTGTTTTTCTTTTCTGCCAGAATGAGATTCTGCGTTTTATGCTGTCTGACCACGCTCTGTCCCCTGCGGCAGAAGACATCTTTATAATGATGTACCGGTATCACCTGTGCCTGCGGAAAGCGGGACAGAATTTTTTGTGTTCTCGGATGATTCCAAACCGCTTCTTCCACATAAATATGCGAAAACCGTCCGTTATAACAATTCTTTTCTAAGCTGTTCAAGACACCGCTTCCCTTCTTTTTTATCCTTGCACGGCAGACTTCCTGCCGCATAACCGTCCCGGATTATGTCTTCATAATCTATACCCGATAACCGGCAGTACTTTAACAGCTGGAACAGTTCTGCTTCCATGACGGCGGAACAGTGCATATCATGACTAAGACGTTCTGCCTGCCGCTGTTCCTCTTGTGATAACACCTGCTGTTCCCGCGCATAATCTCTTTCTGCCGCTGCAAACCGTTCCACGGCTTGCGCAATCTGTCCAATCTGTGCCTGCACCAGTTCACGCACGGTATCTGCGGACATTTTTTCCTGTACACCGTTATCGGATATGATTTTTATAAAAAACATCTGATGCGGACCGAAAAAATGATGTGCCGCCTGATACCCCGCCGCCGCTTCCATGTCATATAATTCTATATTATATAATTCCGTGTCACATAATTTCACCGGATTTGCCGTATCCGTATTTTGCGGCATATCCGCTTTCTGACATACATGTTCCTCTGACACACTTGCTTTCCGCCGCACGTTCATTCCTGTTACAACCGCAGCTTCGGGAAACGGATGCCTGTATAAAATATCCGGGTAAAATGTCTTTTGTGTCGCTTCTTCCGTAATTTTGCTGCACAGATAAGCCACACCTTTTTTCTGTTCTGCGCCTGCGCATATGCCGCACTGCACAAAGATATCTCCCGCTTTCACATGTCCCATTGCACAGACAGCCGCGACAACTGTCGCGGCTGTAATTTCTCCCGTTCCCGTAATTGTAAGGCATATCTGCTGTTCCTCACAGCGATACATTTCAAACGGAAGGGAATTTATTTCTTTTTTCATTTTGTAATACTGCAAAAACGGATAGGCTTCATCATACAACGCTGTAAATAAATAAATCATCGCTTCTCCTCATTTTTGATTTCTTACTAATTCTGTGCCTTAACCTGTTCAAATTTTTCAAGCACTTCCTGTTCCGGTCCTCCGGTTACAAGGCTGACAACCACAATAACTGCTACAGCTACGATAAATGCCGGAAGCAGTTCATAGATTGCAAATACGCCGCCAAGCTTTGCGATGACATATTTCCACAGGAAAATCATGACACCGCCGGATACCATACCCGCAAGAACACCGTAACGGTTCGCACCCTTCCAGAATAAAGATACCAGTACAACCGGTCCGAAGGTTGCACCGAAGCCTGCCCATGCAAAAGATACAATATCAAATACAGAGCTGTCCGGGTTGCTTGCCATAAATACACCGATAACGGCAATCACAACAACGGTGATTCGTGCCACTACGATGGACATTTTCTCGGTAATCTTAATATGGAAACAGTCTTTTACAAGATTCTGTGATACTGCGGAAGCCGCCGCCAAAAGCTGTGAATCTGCCGTAGACATTGTTGCCGCGAGCATACCGGCAAGAATCAGTCCGCCGATAATCGCCGGAATCGCACCGTATGTACTCAATAAATGTGCCACCCGTACAATAATCGTTTCAGAATTGCTGCCTGTCAGCACTTCAATTGCGCCTGCCTTTGACATGCTGTAACCTACAATACCGATAAATACACCAATTGTTAAAGAAATCACAACCCAGACGGTTGCCACACGTCTTGAAATCTTTAATTTATTTTCATCTTCAATTGCCATGAAGCGAAGCAGAATATGCGGCATACCAAAGTAGCCCAATCCCCACGCCATTGTAGAAGCAATACTTAAAAAGCTGTATTTTTCCGCAGATTGTGTTTCTACCGAATAGCTGTGGAAGAAATCCAGATAACCCGGAAGCTGCCTTGCATTATCTATTACCACATCTAATCCACCCGCAACATTGATACCGAATACCACTACAACCACCAGCGCGATTGTCATAACAATACTCTGAATCAAATCGGTTGTACTTGCTGCCAGAAATCCGCCCAATGCACAGTAGCCGACAATGACTGCTGCACTGATTACCATGGCTGCCATATAATTCACCCCAAACAGGCTGGAAAACAACTTACCACAAGCTGCAAAACCGGAAGCCGTATACGGAATGAAGAAGATAATAATCATCAGTGCCGCAATGCCTGTCAGGATTCCTTTCTTATCACCGAATCTTTTTGCAAAGAAATCCGGCACGGTAAATGCCTCATAGGCTTTGGAATACACACGGATTCTTCTGGCTACAATCAGCCAGTTGACATATGTACCGATTGCAAGCCCAATGGCTGTCCATGCTGCACTTGCAACACCGGAAAGATAGGCAACACCCGGAAGTCCCATTAACAGCCAGCTGCTCATGTCTGATGCTTCCGCACTCATCGCTGTTACAAACGGGCCTAATTTTCTGCCGCCCAGATAAAAATCATCGACGCTGTTATTCTGCTTCGAGCAGTAAAAACCAACACCTAACATTGCCGCAAGATATATAAGAATCGCGGCCATAATAATAATTTGTGACATAATTCTACCTCTTTTTTTCGATTTAAACCATAAAATTATAACACAAATTAAAATTTCAGTAAATAAATATTCGACAAATCAACAAAAAAGCCGCCGCTTTTCAATCTGTGTATCTGAATTTCCGACTGTGTTCTGTCCGGATTTCAGGTTTTGATTGATGAAAGCAGCAGCTTTTCTATTTTATTCTATTACTTTTTATGTATTATTCGTATAACGGATACTTGTCTGTTAATCCCTTAACCAGTTCCATAGCCTTTGCCTTATTTGCATCGACATCTTCTACAAGCATTGCGATTGCATCTGCTACAATATCCATATCCGCTTCATTAAAGCCTCTTGTTGTAACAGCTGCCGTACCCAGTCTGATACCGCTTGTTACAAACGGAGAAGCCGGGTCATTCGGAATCGTGTTCTTATTACATGTGATGTTGGCTGCATCTAAGAGCTTTTCTACTTCCTTACCTGTAACTCCCTTACTGATTAAGTTTACAAGCATTAAGTGGTTGTCTGTACCGCCGGAAACGATATCAAATCCTCTGTTCATTAATCCGTTGCAGAGTGCCTGTGCATTCTTTACAACATTTTCTGCATACGTCTTAAAGCTTGGGTCTAAGGCTTCCTTTAAGCAGACTGCCTTACCTGCGATAACATGCATCAGCGGACCGCCCTGAATACCAGGGAATACGCTCTTATTGAACTTGAACTTTTCAGCAGCTTCTGCTGAACTTAAAATCATACCGCCTCTTGGTCCGCGCAGTGTCTTATGGGTTGTTGTTGTAACAACGTCTGCATACGGAATCGGGCTTGGATGTGCACCGCCTGCTACAAGACCGGCGATGTGTGCCATATCTACCATTAAATATGCACCGACTTCATCACAGATTTCCCTAAACTTCTTGAAGTCAATAACCCTTGCATATGCACTTGCACCTGCAATAATCATCTTCGGCTTGCACTCTTTTGCGATTCTTAATACTTCATCATAGTCGATAAAGCCTTCTGCGGTTACACCGTAAGGTACGATGTGGAAATACTTACCTGAAATATTAACCGGTGAACCGTGTGATAAATGTCCGCCGCAGTCAAGACTCATTCCCATAACGGTATCTCCCGGCTCTACCATAGCAAAGAATGCTGCTAAGTTAGCCTGTGCACCAGAATGTGGCTGAACATTGGCATATTCACAGCCGAATAACTTCTTTGCCCTTTCTATTGCCAGTGTTTCTACTACGTCAACATACTCACAGCCGCCGTAATATCTCTTTCCCGGATATCCTTCTGCATACTTATTGGTAAGCGGACTACCCATTGCTGCCATAACTGCCTTACTTACGAGATTTTCTGATGCAATCAGCTCGATGTGGCTTCTCTGTCTTGCGAGTTCGTCATCCATCGCTTTTGCAAGATCCGGATCAAAACTTGATACTTCATTGAATGAATACATGAATACAACCTCCATTTTTTATAATTCTTACGATACCAGGGTCAAAAGTTCACTCACCCACATGAGCTAGCTCATAAGTGGGTGAATGACTTTGGGGTGTGTCCCCAACATCTTTCCTATGATTTTATAATTAAATCTTAAATAAGTCAATGGCTTCTGACAGATGACGTGCATTTGTTAATAAATCTTCTGCAGCCGTATTCAGTCCTTCCACTGCGCCGAGCTGTCTGTTGGCTGTTTCGGTTACTTCTTCGGAAGATGCTGCTGTTTCCTCGGATACTGCCGAAATACTCTGGATAGAGTCAATTGTAACGGATTTTGCTTCGGCAATTGTATCAATACCGCCTGTAATCTCATTTAAGTTACTTAACAGTTCTTCAAACCTGCTCTGAATCTGTGCAAAAACCTTCTCTGCATTTTCAAGGGATTCGCCCTGTACTTCTACAACATCTTCGGCTTTCTTTGCAATCCTAACGGTATCATTGGTCTTGTCATTAATCGTACCGATGATTTTCTGAATCTCATTTGCTGAGTTCACGGACTGCTCTGCAAGCTTGCGGATTTCAGAAGCTACAACTGCAAAACCGCGTCCTGCCTCGCCGGCTCTTGCTGCTTCAATCGAGGCATTTAACGAAAGCAGATTGGTCTGTTCTGCAATCTCATTAATCGCATCAACAATTTTTGCAATCGCCTTGGACGATTCTTTTAACTGTGCAATTTCCTCAATAACCTGATGTGTAATCTCAACCGTTGAACCGGCATTAATCTTTAACTCACTAATTGAAGCCATGCCGCTTGCTACGATACCGGTTGTCACATCGGCAATCTTTGCAATCTTATCCGAATTATCAGATACGATATTAATCTTATCTGATAAAGCATCCATCTGTCTTAAACAATGCTCTGAATCTTCTGCCTGCTGGACAACGCCCTGTTCAATCGCTTCGATAGAAGCTGTAATATCCTGTGTTTCAGCTAACAGCTGTTTTGCACTGTCCGAAACGGTTGATACCGAAGTATCCACACGTTCCGATACTGTCTTTGTCTTTTCAATCAGCTGCTTTACATTATCAATCATGCCATTGGTACTTGCCGCGAGCCTTCCAAATTCATCTTTGCTTTTAACATCAATATGTACGGTTAAATCACCACCTGCTGCCAGTTCCAGCTTATCCATAATCTTTTTAATCGTCAGACTGAATGAATAAGCAAAATAGCCGCCGATTACCATCGCAATAAGGAATGCAATCACTACAATGGTAATGGTTACAATACGGATTTTCTGTGCCTGTGATACAATCACGCTCTGCGGAATCAATGCACATACGGTAAATCCATCGTCTGTCTTGGAGTAGATAAACAGCTGCTTTCTGCCATTATATTTTACATAAGAGCTTCCGCTTACATCTTCACTGTCTGCAAGCTTTGTAAAAAATTCCTGATTCGTAAAATACTGCTGTCCATCCTGAATATCCATATAATTAGATACTACGATTTCACCGCCGTCCGGCGCAATCAGACCGATAATGCTCTTTGAAACCCATATCAATATCTGAAAGCGGCTCCGTAACATATCAACATCCAAGTCAAAGAACATATAACCAATTGCCTTTTTAGATGTTCCGAGCAGCTGCCTTGCAAAGCTTACAGAATAATCTGCCGCGCCGCCTGCCGCATCCAATACTTCACGGCTTGAAAACCATGTAGAACGCTTCTGGTCGATTGTCTTACCTTCTGCAGAATTTTTAATCTTGTCTATATATCCTGCACTGTCAGCATCTTTTATCGTTGCCGTGTATAAAGGCTTTCCGTAATTACCAAAAATGTAAATATTTGAAATTGCCTTATTTCCCAGTGCCGTAGAGGTTAAATTGGCACGCAGTGTTGCATAATTATTGCCCTCTGTAATCGGATCGCTGCCGTATAAACCGGAATAGTATTCCTGCACCATGGAATTATTAACCATATCCGTTGCCGTTGCCTTTACATTCGTAAACATCAGGTTGTAGTAATCTGCCGTCTTGGTAATCGTCGACTGCGATGACTGTGTATAACTCTTTGTAATTGCTTTAGAAGCGGTTGTATAAGAAGCCACACCCAGAAT
>ENA-OQHF01000943-OQHF01000943.1-human-gut-metagenome-genome-assembly--contig:-NODE-943-length-16611-cov-4.126365_pt1 | contig 16611 bp, 12 predicted proteins | sample MGYA00242559_ERZ504709 | MGnify/ENA primary metagenome ERZ504709 (study PRJEB26092, sample SAMD00036203) | human gut metagenome | host: Homo sapiens | study: EMG produced TPA metagenomics assembly of... | reverse complement strand
TCCGAAGGTAAGCGCTCATATTCTCTATACCAAGCTGCGCCATCCTCGCCTTTATCAAGCTGAGTTCTTTTTCATCTACGAAGAATTTGACCTGTATCGGTCGCTTACGATTCCTGTTGTCTGGCATTGAGCGATCTCCGTTCTTTTACAGTTCAATCTGTTCGGGAAATGCTTCTTTTCGCATGATACCCCACATCTTGTCGATATAAGATAGCGTGTAAAAATTCTCATAGTAATGATAGTAGAAGGCACCTTTTAGCGTCATTTCATAAGTGCCGTTGTGTTCCTTGACAAGCCCTAATTGTTTGGCAACCCAAAGCTCGAATCCATACATTTTTTTCAATGACACACCAAAGAATTTTTCAAAATCTTCGGCAGTTACTCTCGTGCTGTATGCTGTCCAAAATAGCCAATAAACCATCCGTTGCCGCTTGGTAAAGCGAATTGTCAATGATGTGGCGAGGTTCCCGGAACGAATTCTTTCACAGTAGGAATCTACATCAAAAGTATTGATTTTGAATTGCTCTTTGAATAGACTCGTAGCAGAGCAACCGAATCCGAGGAAATTATCTCTGGTCATGGATGAGTAGTTTGCATCCGTTCCACTTGAGAAAGTCCAGATAGAATTTCGAGAGTATCCTTTTCCTAAACAGTATTGAGTAATGGCATCCAGCAACTCTCGTTTATCTTTTTTAGGCATTGCAGTAACGGGACTTTCTGTAAAAGTGAAATCAATGAATGGGTATATGGCAACGTGATTTGCCCCCAATAAAAAAGCAGTATCAATATCCGACTTCAAATCATCGTAGGTTTGTCCAGGCAGCGCAAAGATAAAGTCCATGGAAACAGTTTCAAAAGAAACGGCAGACAACGCAGACATCATTTCTGCGGTATCAATTTTCTTTCTGCCAAGAATCTTCTGATACTTATCGCAGAATGATTGAATGCCGATGCTGATTTTTGTTACACCTGCATCTTTCAACATTTGCAGCGTTTCCACATTCACATTATCGGGATGAAGTTCCAGTCCAATCCCCTCTGTGATAATAAAGTGCTCACTCAATGCATTAACGATTTCTTTTATACGGTTGGCTGCGAGTGCAGGTGTCCCACCACCGAAGTATAGGCTGGTTGCTTTTCTATGCTCCGCATGTTGGCTGCCCACAATGTGTATTTCTTGAATCAAAGAATCTATGTACCTATCACACAATTCAGCAGAATACCGCACTTTGCAATAAGGGCAAAAGTTGCAGATACTTTTGCCAAAAAGGGATATGAACATACAGCCCAAGGTTTTCACATTCTGCATACGGCAATATCTGGTCATATCCATTTTTGAACGTAAATGGCTTCGCTGTCCGTGTAAGCCACATTCTCGTTAAACCTGTAATGAAGCTCATATTACTCCTAAATATACTTCAAGTATGTATGAAGCATCTCAATGATTATTTTGGGATTGCCTCTGAACAGAAGCGTATATTCAGCAACAAAAAAGTATCCGCATTGGTCGCAAAGGCCAGGAACATCTATACAGCGCCCGCAAGTAGACAACTTTCCGTTTTCCATCACTACGCACTGATGGCAAGGCGTAGGAAAACGATTTTCAATAATGATATGGAAACGCACTTTTTAGGTTGAATACAGGTGCGCCTTCTTTCATCATTTGAGTTATCGTTATCACAGCACTTGGCTTTTTCCTTCTTTAGTCAGAGCTAATTTTTTGTGTCAGGATATGGTGTATGGAAATTGAATGATACTGCACGGACATTTTTAGTGTCACGAGCCGTTAGACAGACATCTCGTACATGATCTTTGTTGATTTGATTGATTGCCATATAGAAACAGATATTGTCTGCGGTAGCATTGCTGATGTTCTTCATGATAGTGTCGTAGGTGTCACCACGAACTTCATTATGGCGCTGCTTATCTCCGTCCAAGCTCAAAAGAATCAAATCTGCTTCTGGGAGATCAATGGGAAACGTTCCGTTCGTAACTACGTTGACGATGAGAAAACCCATGTTCTTTGCTTCTATAACCAAATCTCTGAGAGTGCGTTCGCCATCTTTCCAAAGAAATGTTTCGCCACCGCAGAAGAACAAAATGCGAACTCCCATGTCATATAGCCGCTGCATTTCTTGCCAGATCTGTTCATATGGATGGACGATTGCTGTAATATTGTTGACGGAACAGTGCTTGCAATGCAAATTGCATTTGTCTGTTAGGATTACAGTTCCAAGGATTGGTGATTTCTTTCTAAGCAGAATCGTCTTTACGCCAAAAGCAGCGAAGTGAAAAAAGGATGATAGCTTCATTTTTCCTCCATAGCTCTAATTGGGTATCCCTGAATAGTGTGTACACATTATATTATACTCATTTTCTTCTGCTTTTTCAAGATAATGTGGCATATTTCAGAGAATTAGTATAATCGGTTTATTCGCTCCGTTTGGGTCACTTTTCCTGCATGTAAAATAGTGATGCTTATTCAAGCAAAAATTTATGCTGCTATGTATAATGACTTCATCGTAAAGTGATTCTCTGATCCGTATAATCAATATGTTGAAATGTGGCCTTTTTCATGTTTCAAACTTAATCTATGTGAATAAATGAAGCCAGATATGCTCACTTTTGAACAAAGCCACACAGAGGGGAAAACAAGCAATTTTCAACCCTCAGATGTACAAAAACAGGCAGCACCCAACCGAAGCTGAGTGCCGCCTGTTTTGCTGTCCAATCCTACCTAGCAGCTGCCGATTTTGTAGTTTTCTCAAATTACTGTCTTATCGGCACACGGCAAAACCGGTGGCTTTTTTCTCTTATTCGCTCCACTCCATCCCGATCTTATCCAGCATTGCGCGGCGCTCAGGGGTGAGCTTGGGGTCGTGGGTGGTATCCCACTCCCGCATCCGGCGGAGCCAGTCGCCCAGGCAGAAGCCGGTTTCGTCGGATTTGTAGTTGGCGGCGGCGTGGAGGTTGCCGTGGGCCTTGTAGTAGGCTTTGGCCTGCTGATAGGCGGTTCCCCACTTGGCATCCCGGGCATCCCACACCATGCCGATGCTGTTCAGCTTTTTGATGTGGGCGGGCGTGACCTGATAGGAATCCGGGCGGTTCTTGCGGGCTGCACGCAGGTTGGAGATCCACACGCCCAGCCGGACACCGTCGCTGTCCACATAGCTGGCGGGGACCAGCAGGTGTTTGTACTTGCGGGCGTAGCGGGCGGCACTGCGGAAGTTCCGCTCCCAGTTGGCCTCGCGCACGGTGCCGTGGTCAGCAGCGGGATCACTGGGGCGGCGCTCGCCCTTGAACAGGGTGCGCAGCAGCTTGCGGCGCTCGCTGCTCAGGGCGCTGCTGCCGGAGTTCAGGGCCTGCCGCTGGCGGTTGACCCAGCTGCCCAGCCAAACACCGTCCGCGGTCTTGTAGACAGAGGGGATCTCCAGATCGCCGTGCTCTGTCTTGTAGGCCAGAGCCAGATCATAGCGCTCCTGCCAGGGGTCGTACTTTTCCCACACCATGCCCAGCTTGTCCAGCAGGGCCTTGCGCTCAGGGGTGACCCGGGCGCTGGAGCGGTCCGGGTTCAGGTAGGCATAGCGCTGGCGCGCCACCCACTTGCCCAGCAGCACTCCGTCCGGCGTGACATACTCCGAGGGGACGTTCAGGTTGCCGTGCTCATGGTAGTAGGCGGCGGCAACATCGTACAGGGACATCCACTTGCGGTCGTTGCGGTTGGTCCAGTCCATGCCCAGAGCGTCCAGCCGCTCCACCTGTTCCTGAGGCAGCTCGCCTGCCTTGTGAGCGGCGCGCTGGGCCCCCAGCCAAACCCCCAGACCGAAGCCGGAGGGCGTTTCGTACTTGATGGGCACTTCCAGATCGCCGTGTTCCAGATAATACTGGGTGGCGGCGGCATAGTTCTGCTCCCACAGGTCGTTAGAGGTGCTCCACACCATGCCGATGGCTTCCAGCCGCTCGATGCGGTTCTGGGTCAGGTTGCCGCCCAGATAGCGCTGGCGGTTGTAGACGATCCATTCGCCCAGTGCAAAATCATTTTTATCGCGGTAGCGCACCGGCACCAGCAGGTCACCGTGCTCGGTGCGGTATTTCTGCGCGGAGGCAAAGCCCTTTTCCCAGGCAGCTTCCAGCCGGTGGTTCCAGCGGATGCCCAATTTTTCCAGCTTGGCGGCCTGCTCAACTGTCAGGCGGCCCGGGCGCTGCCCGGCCTGTACCTGCCGCTGGAGCTCGAGCCACTTGCCCACAGGCACGCCGCTGTGGATGGTATAGCTCCGGGGCAGCTCCAAGGTGCCCTCTTTGGCGGCGGCATCGGCGGCAGCTTGACACAGCACCTCCCAGCGGGCTTCCATCTCCCGGCGCAGCTTGCCGTACAGGCGGTAGGTCTGCTGCATGGGGCGCTCCTGCCGGAAGCCCGGCGTTTTGCTGCCGGCCCTGGTCATGGCCTCGGTGCAGTCCCGCTGCAGGGTGCGGCCGTTGCCCAGCCCCTCGAACTGCGCCACAAGGTCAAACACCGGCACGCTGCGGCTGCCTGCAGCCACCAGCGCGCGGCAGAGCATCTGCTTGAAGGTGGACATCAGGCTGGACTGGCGCACCAGAATGACCCCGGCCAGCCCCTCCAGCGGCTGCTGGACCCCCGGCGCGTTGACGCAGAGCAGGGCCTTGGGGCCGGGGGCTGTATCGGAGAGGAAGGTCTCCACGGCGGCAGAATCCGCAAAGCAGGCGTGATCTGCAGCGTAAAAGCGGACAGCAGGGTCCACAGTGCGCAGCAGCTGTTCCAGCTCCGCGCCCAGCTTTTCCTGATAGGCGGCGGATTCAAACAGGACCAGATAATGGCCGCTGGTATCGCTGAGCAGGCGAGGCAGCAGAACGGTCAGGTTCTCCACCTGACGCAGAGACCAGCTCAGCTCTTCATATTGAACGCGCAGGGAGGTGTCGCCCTTGGGCATACACAGGTTTTTGATTCGGGCGCGCAGGGTGGCCAGCTCCTCCTCCTGAGGCCAGAGCAGGGCTGCATAGGCTGAGGGCACCGGCATGGTCCCGGCGGCCATGGCCTCGGCCACGGTCATGTGGGAGACGATGCAGTCGGCAAACAGCTCCTGCGCGGCGGCGCAGACGGGGGCACCGTTGGGCACACCCAGCCCCAGCACCTTTGCCTGGGGGCACATCCGCAGCAGCTTCTGTACCGACTGCGCCCAGCACACGGCGCTCAGCTCATGGTAGCAGTCCAGCACGATGCAGCCGGGTTTCTGCTCCCCCAGCCGCACCCACTGCTCCGGGGTGGCAGCGGCCAGCTTTTCGCAATCACAGAAGCGGACATTGCCGGGCAGGGTGCCGCCGTTGTAGCGTGTCAGCTCTGCCTGCCGCAGGGCCAGACGCTGTGCACCGGCCACCAGCCAGAAAAAGGTGGTCTGGGGGTGAGCCTCCACCACCTTCCAGGCAATACAGCTTTTGCCGGTGCCGGTGGGATGGAACACGGCGGCCCGGTTCAGGGTCTCCAGAGACTGTACAGCTTTCTGAAAAGCGGCTTCGTTGACGGGATTCAGGGTCATCGACATGGTGGTAGTGTCCTCTCCGAGTTGCATGTTTGACATCGTTGGATACAACGAAAATATTTCATAGAATTAGATTTATCGCAAAAAACATTTTTCTGTCAAGCCCTTTGAAGAGAATTTAGAGCAAAACTCGGGAAAAGAATAAAAATAGTCTGGAACCTATGGTTGGAACCATGAACTTTGTGCGCAGCAACGGGGATACTGAAAGTGGAAATGCGTCCCGGAGCGGAGAGAAAGTATGACCTATGGCAGGAAGAAGGCTTCTTTTGCCCCGGCAGAGCTGCCCGGGCCGCACCGGGGAGATTTGGGCAGGAAGGCTGCTGCGGAGCATCCAAGAAGCATTTCATCTTTGCGGTCAAAAAAATGAAAAATTCCCTCTTGACTTTATGAAAATAAAGCGTATAATGCAATCAACAAACCGATGAGGCGGAAGAGAACCTGCAAGCGCACTTACAGTGAGCCCGAATGGTGAAAACGGGCAGAGAGCGGGGCAGAGTCCGTGGGCCGCCGAGGGCCGGGCGAACAGGGCAGTGCCTTTAGTAGCTTGGGACGGAAGCCTCCGTTACAGGGCAGGGGAGTGTTGGCTCTCCGTTGAGGGGCTCCTGCAGTTTTCCATGGTGGGAAGACGAGCGGAGCAAGCAAGGTGGCACCGCAGATTCGAATTTCTCGACTCTGTCCTTGTGGTTGAACACACAGGGACGGGGCCGTTTTTATTTTACCCGTTCCGCAGGTGGAGCGGGTTTTATTTTTTGGGCCGCCCGCTCCGGGAAAGGAGCAACCGCTATGAAAACCATGAACATGATCTCCCGCCGCAGCTTCCTGAAGGCTGCCGCCGCAGCCGCTGTCGTATCCGTACTGGGCCTGACCGGCTGCGGCTCCTCTGGCTCTTCTGCCGCAGCATCCAGCACCGCTTCCAGCGCTGCCGGTTCCGCTGCCGCCGCTTCTGAAGCAGGCCAGACCTTTAAGGTGGGCATCGTCAACTATGTGGATCATGCATCCCTGAACCAGATCGTGGCCTCTGTTGAGAGCCGCCTGGATAAGGTGGGCGCGGAGAAGGGCGTGACCTTTGACTATGCCGATTACTACGCCAATGCCCAGGCTGACCAGTCCAACCTGAACCAGATCGGTGCAGACCTGGTGGCCGACCAGGTAGATGTCATTGTGGCCGTGGCCACCCCCACCGCCGCCACCATGCTGGCCGCTGTGGAAGATACCGACATCCCTGTGGTCTACTCTGCCGTCACCGACCCTGTTTCCGCCGGGTTTGACGGGGAGAAGGGCATCACCGGCACCTCCGATGCCCTGAACACCGAGGCCATTATGAACCTCATCACTGCCATCAATCCCGACATCGACACCATCGGCCTGCTGTACGACCTGAGCGAGGATTCCTCCACCCAGGCCATCGCCGATGCCAAGGCGTTCTGCGACAGCAAGGGCATCAAGTACATTGAAAAGAACGGTACTACCACCGCCGAGGTGCAGATGGCTGCCGAGGCCCTTGTGGCCGCCGGTGTCAAGGCAGTGTTCACCCCCACCGACAACACCGTGATGACCGCCGAGCTGTCCATCTATGAGACCTTCCTGGAGGCAGGGATCCAGCACTTCACCGGCGCGGACAGCTTTGCACTGAACGGTGCTTTTGTGGGCTACGGCGCGGATTACGTCCAGCTGGGCGAGGCCACCGCCGATATGGTGGTGGAGCTGCTCTGCGGCGGCAAGACCCCCGCAGACCTGCCCTACCAGACCTTCGACAACGGCATCGTCACCATCAATACTGAGAGCTGTGAGGCACTGGGCCTTGACCTCGACACCGTCAAGGAAGCCTTCAAGCCCTATTGCACCGAAATTGTGGTAGTGACCACGCAGGAGAATTTCTAAAAAGGAGTACATCAACCATGCTGGCGAGTATCTTTTCGCTCAACGTGATCCAGACGGCGCTGGAGCTGGGCTGCATTTACGGTCTGGTGGCGCTGGCGCTGTTTCTGAGCTATTCGATTCTGAACATTGCCGACCTGTCCACCGATGGCTGCTTCACCCTTGGCTGTGCCGTGGCCTGCCAGGTGGCGCTGACAGGCCAGCCCCATCCTGGCCCTGTTCGCGGCCATGGCAGCGGGTGTGTGTTCGGGCTTTGTCACTGCCTTTTTGCAGACACGTCTGGGCGTTGAGAGCATCATGGCAGGCATCATCGTGAACACCGGCCTGTACACCATCAATCTGGCGGTCATGGGCTTTTCGTCCACGATGTCCCTGGTCAAGACTGATACAGTGTTCTCGCTGGCAAAATCCGCGCTGGCCTTTACGGGCGGCTGGTATAAGCTGGTCATCGCGGCGGCGGTCATTGTGATCGCCTGTGCTGCTATGGTGGGTTTCCTGGGCACCCGGCTGGGCCTTTCCATCCGCGCCACCGGCGACAATGCCGCCATGGTGCGGGCCTCCAGCATCAACCCGGCCTTCACCATCACAGTGGGCCTGTGCATCTCGGGCGCGCTGACCGCCCTTTCCGGCGGCCTGCTGGCCCAGTACCAGAAGAGCAGCGACATCAACGTGGGCACCGGCATGGTGACCATCGCGCTGGCTTCCCTTATCATCGGCGAAACGCTGGTGGGCAAGCGCACCATGGTGCGCCGGGTGCTGGGCGTGGTGTTCGGCAGCTGCCTGTATCGCTTTATCGTGGCCGTGGCCCTGCGCTTCAATGTGCCCGCCGCCGCCATGAAGCTGGTGAGTGCCCTCATCGTGGCTGTAGCCATCTCGATGCCCGCCATCCGGGCAAAGTTTGCCTTTGAGCAGCGCAAGCACAATGCCCGGAAGGAGGTGCACTGAGATGGAAATGCTGGAGCTGAACAACCTGCACAAGACCTTTAACCCCGGCACCGTCAACGAAAAGGTGGCCCTGAACGGTGTGAGCCTGCACATGGAGGCAGGCGACTTTGCCACCATCGTGGGCTCCAACGGCGCGGGCAAATCCACCATGTTCAACGCCATCACCGGCGGTTTCATTGCCGACGAAGGCAGCATCGTGCTGGGCGGGCAGGACATTACTTTTGCGCCCGAGTATGAGCGCAGCAAGGTCATCGGCCACCTGTTCCAGGACCCTCTCAAGGGCACGGCCCCCAATATGACCATTGAGGAAAACCTTGCGCTGGCCTATCTCCGGGCAGGAACCGCCCCCCACGCCATCTTCTCCCGCATCTCCCGCAAGGATAAGGAGCTGTTCCGGGAAAAACTTGCCCTGCTGAATATGGGTCTTGAGAACCGGATGAAGCAGCCGGTGGGCCTGCTTTCCGGCGGCCAGCGGCAGGCGTTGACCCTGCTCATGGCCACCCTCGTTACCCCCAAGCTCCTGCTGCTGGACGAGCACACCGCAGCCCTGGACCCTGCCACGGCGGAGAAGGTGCTGGAGCTGACCAAGAGCATCGTGGCCGAGAAAAAGATCACCTGCCTGATGGTCACCCACAACATGCATCAGGCCCTCGAACTGGGCAACCGCACCCTGATGATGGACGGCGGCCGCATCGTGTTCGATGTCAAGGGCGAGGAGCGCAGTAAGATGACCGTGGACGACCTGCTGGAAAAGTTCCGCGAGAATGCCGGCAAGGCGCTGGACAATGACCGCATCCTGCTGAGCAAGGTGGAAGCGGGCAACTGAAAAGAAACTCAAAATATACCCTGTCTGGACCCGAAACCGTGTCAGACAGGGTATTTTTGATACAACAAGGAGAAAACGAGATGAAAATTACGATTCGTACCCCGCAAATGCAGGATTATGACCGATTTTCTGCTATTATGGATCAGGTGCAGCAGATGCACGTGGATTGGCGGCCGGATGTCTACAAGCCGGCCAGCCCATTGATCACAAAGGAACTGTTTGGCGAACTCCTGAAAGGGGACAGCTGGTATATTGCCGAGACGGACGGCATCGTTGTTGGTGTTCTGGAAGTCTTCAAGCGCCATGTGGAAAGCCCGGCGCAGGTAACAAAAGATGTTTTGTTCGTCAGTACCATGGCGGTGGAGGAAGCGTACAGGGGCAAGGGAATCGGACACCAGTTCTTTGATAAGGTGAAGCAGCTCAAGGCGGAAAAGGGATGCGACACCATTGAACTGCAGGTGAACGCTAAAAATAAAATGGCGTATGAGATGTACCGGAACTACGGCTTTACGGAAAAGTCCATCCATATGGAACTGAAATAAGCAACAAAAAGAGCAGAGCGCTCCAGCCAGCTGGCCAGACGCTCTGCTCTTTTTAATGCAATATTCTGAAAACTCAGAACTTACTTCACATACTCAACGGTGTATTCGAAACCATACTCTTCCTGCAGTTTCTTGACGGCAGGCTCGCAGTCCTCGATGAAGCTGGGTGCGTAGACGGAAGCACCGTTGTGGTCCTTCTTGTAGTCCTCCACGATCTGCTGCAGCTTTGCCCAGCCCTCGTTGGCCTTGGCATTGTCAACAGTGTCGGGGAAGTTGATGATGAATTCACGGTGCTGCGGAATACGAGCTTTCATAAGTGATATCTCCTTGATTGACTATTTGTAGTTTATTGCTTGATTTATACAGAAGCTTAATGCTTTTGTAGATAACGGATAAGCCCTGCTCTGTCCAACCTGCCCTCTATGCACGGCTGCTGCCGGTTTCAGACGGAGAGGTTATACACCTGGCAGGCATTCTCCACCGTCTGCCGGAACACCTGCTCCGGTTCCTCACCCTTGATGCTGGCGATATACTCGCCCACATAGCGGATGAGGGAGCTGTCGCAGCGGGTGCCGCGGACAGGCTCCGGGGCCATATAGGGGCAGTCGGTTTCCAGGACGATGCGTTCCAGCGGCAGGGCGGCAATGGCCTTGGCGGCCCGCTTGGCCCCCTTGAAGGTGCAGGCCCCGCCAAAGCCGATGTAGAGCCCCTGCTCTGCCAGCCAGAGCGCGTCATCGGCGCTGCCGGAATAGCAGTGGACGATGCCCTTGGGCCGGTACTTTTTCAGCAGGGCGTAGACATCGGCGTGGGCGCTGCGGTCGTGCACGATGATGGGCTTGTCCAGTTCCAGTGCCAGCCGGATCTCGGCCTCAAACAGCGCCAGCTGGGCATCCTTGGGCACGGGCCAGTGGTAATCCAGGCCGCACTCCCCCACAGCCACCACCTTGGGGTCCTCGTAATAGGGGGCAAGGGCACGCATCTCTGCGGCCCAGTCGCCGCCGTATACCGAGACAGTAGGGGCGGGGCCTTCCTCACCGCAATCCTCCGGGGCCAGCAGGCTCTCCGGATGGATGCCGACGGCGGCGTACACCCAGGGATATTTGTGGGCCAGCTCCAGCACCTTGGGCGCATCGCCCGAATGGGTGGCCTGCTCACACACGCCCACCACCCCTTTGCCAGGCAGGCTGTCCAGCAGGGCAAAGCGGTCCGCGTCAAAGGCGCGGGCGCTGTAATGGGCGTGGGTGTCAAAGATGGGGTATTCCATATTACAGGGCACGCTCCTTTTTGGCGGGGGGCCTTGTTTACCAGCCAGATGCCGATGCAGACCAGCACCAGCGCCCCCAGATACTGCCACCGGAACAGCGGCTCCCCATTGATGAGGGCGCTGAGCAGGACGTTCACCACCGGGTTCACGAACCCGAAGATGGCGATCCGGCTGACGGGGTTGTTCTTCATCAGCAGGGCCCAGACGATGTAGCCCGCGCCGCAGATGAAGGCCAGCGCCAGCAGGTCCAGCACGCTGAGCACAGACCAGTGTTCCAGCCGTCCGCCCAGAACAGCGCCCAGCAGGAACAGGGCTGCACCGCCCACGAACAAGTTCACAAAGCAGACGGCAAAGCTGTCTGCCCGGCGGGTGACGGATTTGTTCCAAGGGCCTGCCAGCGTGAAAAGGACGGTGGCAATGAGCATATAGGCTACACCCCGGGCGCTGCCGCCGCCGTGGTTGCCCAACGTGGCGATGAGAACGCCCGCAAAGCCGATGCCGCAGCCCAGCGCCTTGGCCGGGGTCATGCGGTCAGCCCTGCCGTAAAGGAAATGGGCGAAGATGACCCCCAGAAAGCTCTGGGTGCTGTTCAGGATGCCCCCAAAGGCACCGGTGAGCAGGGCAACAGCGCTGTAGAAAAAGGCATACTGCGCTGTGGTCTGCCACAGGCCCAATGCACAGCATTCGGCCAGGATCTTCCCTTTGGGCATGGCGGGCAGCCTGCCCTCCAGCAGCAGGCTGCCGCCCAGTACCAGCACACTGCCCAGCATGAACCGCACCCCTGCAAAGCAGAGAATGGAGGCCGTGTCAGCGGTGTCGATGGCAAAGAGCCGGTAGCCCAGCTTGATGAAAGGGAAAGCCGAACCCCACATGGCGTTGCAGAGGATGGCGATGATAACGGCAAAAGCCGGTGTGCCGAAAAGCCGGTCCAGCTTTTCGGCGCGGCTCAGCTGTGTTTCCATGGCTCAGTGGATGCGGCTGCCAACGGGGGTGTTGTCGCCGTAGAAGGCGATGGTGCAGCCGCCGTCAGCGGTGTCGGCAGCAAAGATCATGCCCTCGCTGACATACTTGCCCTTCAGCATGGGGCGGGGGGCCAGATTGCAGACGATGCCGATCTTCTTGCCGATCAGATCTTCCGGCTTGAACCACTTGGCAATGCCGGACAGGATGCAGCGCTCACGCTCGCCGTCAAACACGGTCAGGTGGAGCAGCTTCTTGCTCTCTTTCAGGTTCTCGCAGGCACGCACCTCGGCCACGCGCAGCTCCACCTTGCAGAAGGTGTCAAAGTCGATCTCCTCCTCGTGGGTAAAATCAACAGTGCTCTCCTCAGCGGCGGGGGCGGCAGCAGCCTTTTCGGCTTCGGCCTTGGCCTTGTTGGCAGCCTCGGCAGCGGCCTTGCGCTTCTCGTCCTCTTCCTTCAGGTGGGCGATCTCCTTGGCCACGTCAATGCGGGGGAACAGGGCATCGCCCTTGTGGACGGTGTAGGTCTCCTGCACGCCGTAAGCAGCCTTGCTCAGGTCGATGTCGGCAGTGGACAGGCCCAGCTGATCCATCATCTTGGGAGCGGTGGAGGGCAGGTAAGCGTTCAGCAGGATGCCTGCCACACGCAGTGCCTCGCACAGGTGGTAGAGCACGCTCTCCAGACGGGCCTTGTTGGCCTCGTCCTTGGCCAGAGCCCAGGGAGCGGTCTCGTCGATATACTTGTTGGCGCGCTGGATCACGGCAAAGATCTCCATCAGGGCCTGGGGGATGGTCAGGTTGTCCATATCGGCAGTGACCTTGCCCAGCAGCTCATTGACCATGGTCTCCAGCTCCGTGTCGATGGCCTCGGTGCCAGCGGACTTGTGGACCGTGCCGCCGAAGTACTTCTCGCACATGGCAACGGTGCGGCTGAGCAGGTTGCCCAGGTCGTTGGCCAGGTCGCTGTTGATGCGGTTGATCAGGGCCTCGTTGGTGAACATGCCGTCGTTGCCAAAGGGGATCTCACGCAGCAGGAAGTAGCGGATGGAGTCCACGCCGTAGCGGTCGCACAGGACCACGGGGTCAACAACGTTGCCCACAGACTTGGACATCTTGCCGCCGTTCATCAGCAGCCAGCCGTGGCCAAACACGCGCTTGGGCAGCGGCAGATCCAGAGCCATCAGCATGGCGGGCCACAGGATGGTGTGGAAGCGCAGGATCTCCTTGCCCACCATGTGCAGGTCAGCAGGCCAGAACTTGTTGTAATCGTGGTAGGTCTCGTTGCCGTAGCCCAGCGCGGAGATATAGTTGCTCAGCGCATCGACCCAGACATACATGGTGTGCTTGGGGTCAAAGGGAACGGGGATGCCCCACTTGACAGAGGTGCGGGAAACACAGGTGTCCTGCAGGCCCTGCTTGATAAAGGCAATCATCTCGTTCTTCCGGCTCTCGGGCTGGATGAACTGGGGATTCTCCTCGTAGTACTTCAGCAGGCGGTCGGCATACTTGCCGGTCTTGAAGAAGTAAGCCTCCTCGTGGGCATCATAGACCTCGCGGCCGCAGTCGGGGCACTTGCCGTCCACCAGCTGGCTGTCGGTCCAGAAGCTCTCGCAGGGCTTGCAGTAGTGGCCGATGTACTCGCCCTTGTAGATATCGCCCTGCTCATACAGCTGGGTGAAGATCTTCTGGCAGGACTCCATGTGGTAGTCGTCGGTGGTGCGGATGAAGCGGTCGTAGCTGATGTCCATCAGCTTCCACAGATCTTTGACGGTGGCGACGATCTTATCCACGTACTCCTTGGGGGTCACGCCTGCATCGGCGGCCTTGTCCTGGATCTTCTGGCCGTGCTCGTCGGTGCCGGTCAGGAACATGACGTCGTAGCCCTGCAGGCGCTTGTAGCGGGCCAACGTGTCTGCCGCGACGGTGCAGTAGGTGTGGCCCGATGTGCAGCTTATCCGAGGGATAGTAGATCGGCGTCGTGACATAATACTTCTGTTTCGGTTTTCCCATGGGACAAATCTCCTTTTTCCGCCGCCCCCGAATGGAAGGACGGCTTAAATAGTTTCCGCTGCTGCGTGCATCCTGATACCCGCGGGCGCAAAAAAACGCCCCCGGCCAATTTGCCAAGGGCGATGCAGACACACCGCGGTACCACCTTGCTTCGCGCCCCGTCTCGCGGCGAGATGCCTTGCCGGGTGCCGTTACACCCGCGCGCTGTCACGGGCGCGCCCGTCCCGGCCTGACAGCTCCCCTGCTCAGCCGGGCGGCTCCGGGGCCATGTTCGCCGCGCGGCGCCGCGTCCGCTCTCACCTCTGCCGGACTCTCTTTCGCGGGCCGGAAAACGGGTACTCTCCCATCATTTGCCTTTATCCTATGCACGATTGTCTTTTTATTGTATCGCCGCGCCGCGGGTTTGTCAACAAGAGCTTTTGCTTCCGGCGGTGTTTCCGCGCCGGAAGCGAGACGTATTGCCCCGAAAGGTCCTTGACCTTTCGGGGCGGATGCATTTAGTAGAGTTCTCCCAGCTGGCGGATCATCTCGGCGAGGGCATTTTCGCGGCAGTCCGGTAAAACCCGGATGCCGGGCACCTGCCGCACCGGGGCGATGGCGTTGGCGGGGGCGAACGGGATGTGCGCCAGACGCAGCATCGGGATGTCGTTCGCGTGGTCGCCGATGCAGTAGAAGTTTTCGGGCGCGATGTGCAGCAGCTCGATGAGCCGCGCGGCCATGCCGCCCTTGTTCGCGCCGCGCACTGTCAGCTCCATGAGCAGCGGACTGCTCTGGACGATCTCGTATTCGCCGAACCACGGCAGCGTCTGCACGATACGCATACAGCGCGTGCATCTGCTCCTCCGGGGCGGAAAAGACCACCTTGCTGATCGGCGACGGGGGGCCTCCTCCACGGCGTCAATCGCGATGGAGGGCGCGTGCGTCAGGTGCATGTGGCGGCGCGTGACGTCGTTTGCGTGGAGGGCATGGATGGAGTTGTCGTCGTGATACAGCTCCACGCCGATCTGCGGGAAGCGCGCGGCGAGCGGGGCGAGATGCCCGCGCACCGTCTCCGGCAGAAACGCCGTGCAGAGATACTTCTCCGCGCGGAAGTCGTAGATGGCCGCGCCGTTGAAGAGAATCGTCGGCCCGTTCGAGGGGATCCGGCGGCGGATCGGTTCGAAGCTGGGCTTGGCGCGCCCCGTCGCGACGCAGAACGTGCCGCCCCCGGCCATGAAGTGCTCGATGGCCGCGCGGTTTTCCGGCGAGATATCCGGCGTGGGCGCTCCGGCGTAGAGGGCGTCCTCGGTATAGACGATGGTGTTGTCGAAATCGCTGGCGATCAGAACGCCGTCAAATTTTCCCATGCGCGGTTATTCCTCCGTCTTGGGAGCGTCGGGGCGGCGCGTGTGGCGGCGTCCGCCGCGGTGGCGCGGCTTTTTGCGCGCGGTCTGCTCACCGGCGGCCTCGGCCTGCGGGGCGGGTCTCTGCGGCCGCGGCTGCTTGGGCTGCGGGGACTTTTGCTGCGGCTGCGCGGCGGGTCTGGCCGCGCCCTCGCCACCGCTGCGGCGTCTGGAGCGTCCGCGGCGGCTGCTTCTGCCCTCGGACTTCGGCTGCTCCTGCGCGTCAGGTCTGCGGCGCGGCTCGGCGGGCTGCTGCGGGGCGTTCTCGGCGGGCTTGGCCGCGCCCTCGGGCTTTGCGCCGCGCCCGCGTCCGCGGCGGCTGCGGCGGCGCTTCTGTTCGTCGGAGCCTGCGGCGCTTCCGGACGTGCGCGGCTGCGCGGGGAGGTCGGCGGGCGTGAAGTCGGACAGGAGCGTCGGCGTCGGGAACTCCTCGTCCTGCTCATCAACGTAGCGCGCGGGGCGCTCGGCGGGCACCTCGATGCCGTCGCGGCTGCCCTTGCCGTTGCGCAGCACGCAGACCTCGCAGTTGTGGTAGCACTTGGGGCTGTCCGGCTTCTCGTCGAGACGGACGTGCACCGTCTCCTTGAGCACGTTCACGTCGCTGACGTTGCCGGGGCCGTCGGGCGTCTGGACGAAGGAGTCGTTCTTCGGCAGGTGCTTGAGCGCCTCCTCATAGGCGGCCTGCTCATACTTCAGGCAGCACATCAGCCGCCCGCAGGTGCCGGAGATTTTGGTGGGGTTCAGGGACAGGCTCTGGGTCTTGGCCATTTTGATGGACACCGGCACAAAGTCGTCCAGGAACTGGGCGCAGCAGAAGGGCCGGCCGCAGATGCCCAGTCCCCCCAGCATCTTGGCCTCGTCCCGGACGCGCATCTGCCGCAGCTGCGATGCGGGCCCGGCAACACGGAGGCCAGATCCTTCACCAGCTCCCGAAAGTCCACCCGCCCGTCGGCGGTGAAGAAGAACAGAATCTTGTTCCCCTCGAAGCTGCACTCCACCCGCACCAGCTTCATCTCCAGCTTGTGCTGGAGGATCTTCTTCTGGCAGATGTCGAAGGCTTCCTTTTCCCGGGCGCGATTGTGGGCCCGCTGTGCGGCGGTCGTTCTCCGTGGCCACCCGGACCATGGCCGCAGGGGCTGGATGACGCAGCAGTCGTCCACCGGGTGGTTGCCCCATGGTACACTGGGCGTATTCCAGGCCCTGGGCCGTCTCCACGATGACGTGGTCCTCGGTCTGCACCTGCACGTCG
>ENA-OQHF01000941-OQHF01000941.1-human-gut-metagenome-genome-assembly--contig:-NODE-941-length-16621-cov-3.968291_pt1 | contig 16621 bp, 16 predicted proteins | sample MGYA00242559_ERZ504709 | MGnify/ENA primary metagenome ERZ504709 (study PRJEB26092, sample SAMD00036203) | human gut metagenome | host: Homo sapiens | study: EMG produced TPA metagenomics assembly of... | reverse complement strand
GGTCTAACTCCATTATATTTATCATCCTTTTTCTTATATCGACGGATATGTATTTATGAACTAATTGTTCTTTTCAGTATACTACATCAGGGAAGAGAGAACAAGTGTTTCTTTTATACTATAGAGATTTTTTTGAGCAGATATGCTCAGATATGCAATTCATCTCACCACCTGAAGAGGTGGGAGAATTCTTGCTACATTTGTTAAAATGGCTGATCGTATTGTACTGGTTTCTCAATCTTCTCTGCTGTCTGATCATAGCCAGGGCTTTTCACAACATTTCTGTCAGAGAAAAAAAACACGAACTGTTGGTTCAGCAGATGAGCTTTCTTCAGAAACAGCTGGAATATACAACCGAAATGGAACAGGAATATCGATCTGTGCGAAAATGGAATCACGATATGGAAAACCATCTTTTTCACTGAATTATCTGATCCGCGCAAAAAAATATCATGAGGCAGAATGCATATCTGGAAACGATTCTTTCAGAACTTCCGCCGGAAAAGAGGACTTTATGAAACGAGACTTTGTTATTCTTTTTATAGAACTTTTCTGTGTTCAAGCATCTTTTTTCCTGGAAGCTCTGCTGCAGGAATATGTTCTGTTCTGCCAGATAATGCTTCTCTTTTTTCTGGTCCTCACTTACCGCAGGATCTACCTTCTTGCCAGACGATCGCTTAAAAATGCTCAGGAAGAAGAAAAATTTCAGGCTCTTCAAAAACAAGAACAGTTACAGAAAGAACAGGAACAGCTGTTTGTTTCCAGAAAACAAGAGACTCTTGCATTTCAGCAGACTACCATTCAGAAACTACAGACACTTCAGAATTACCTGAAAACCAACGAATATGATAAGATCCAGGACTACCTGCCAGCCATCACCGATGATTTTCAGAGAGAACGTTTCCATCCCATCTGCCAGGACAGCCTGATCAACGCCATCCTTGCGGACAAAAGATTTCTTGCCATGCAGAAAAATATCAAAGTTACCTACGAGGTTCTTCTTCCGGAGAAATCCAATATTCCCTCTTCGGAACTGAGCAGTATATTTTTCAACCTGCTGGATAATGGAATAGAAAGCTGCAACGCTTCCGGTTCTGAAGCACCGTTTATCTCTGTAACATCAAAAATGTCCGCCGGTTTTCTTACTGTCCACATGCAAAACAGCAAAGATCCGGCACGACCATTCAACCACAAAACATCAAAAAAAGATATCCTCAACCATGGATTCGGCCTGTCCATAATTGAAGATATCTGTGAAAAAAATGATGGCAGCTGTCAGTGGATCGACAATGGGGATACCTTTGATTCAGTTGTTATGCTGAGATACTGATAAGATTCAGCAGAACATACATATCCTTATCTTTCAGTTCCGCTGCATAATGCTCCACACATTTGAAGCCTTTTGAAATATCAAAATGTTTATCAAAATTCAAAACCTCATCAGCTCCAGCTTCTTCTCCCTGGTCAGCTGCTTGATCCGGTACTCCCGGCTCATGGCCTCTTCCCTTGTGGCAAAGCCCTCATAATACACCAGCTTCACCGGCCGCTTGGCCCGGGTATATTTGGCACCTGACTTGCCTTCATTGTGCGCTTTCATCCGCCTGGCAAGGCAGTTTGTCCAGCCGGTGTAGAGCGTGCCGTCCGCACACTGCACGATGTATGTATAGTTCATAGCAGTCTCCTCTTCTGTAAAAAATTTATGCAATACAATGCCAAATGCCAGTACATCTTCAGTAACATCAACCCTGATATTTGCCTTCCTGTAAAACAAATATCTGAACACTTTTCTGGACAGTGTGATCTGTCTTCCGTGATATTTCCTCTCCTGTAAAACAAACATCCAGTCGGCCGCATTCTTTCTATGTAAAGACAGCCACCAGCATTTCTTCAGCAGCCGTCCTTCTATCCTCAAGCAGCCGGCACAATTCATGTATTTCACTTACATCAAAAAAATAAAAGCAGGTCGGGATTCCGGCTGCGGATTTTCCCACCTGCTTTATTATACGGTCATTTCTTATTTCTGTGAATATGGAATTCACTGCATAGCTGCTCTATAGGTATTCATATTCTGATCTTGCTGTATTTCACGATCAATAAGCTCTGCCTACTCCATCACATAATTCTTCAGCACATAAATCTTCCCATCACACTCCACAGCCTCCAACTTCACAGCCTGCTCCTGCGTTTCCGGATAATATCTGGTAGCAAAAACAACCTCTCCGCCATTCACATAAATCTCCACAGCTGTAGTATCCGCAAGAACTCTGATGCTTTCGATCACACCGGACGGAACATGCGCCTTACGTACCTTTCGTCCGGCACCGGCCTTCTCGGAGAGAGTTAAGATCACATCTCCGTCCTGATATTCCAGGAAGAGATTTTCCCCAAGGCTTACTTTACCCTGCTCACCTTTTACCTGAACATCCAGATCAAACGGTCCATTCACCGGAATCTCCGCGCTGGAACCGCTGGCAGAAACGCCAGCCTTTCTCAGCCCGTTCAGTTCTTCCACCGGATACTGATAAAGCATTCCGTTTTTATACGTAACTTCCCTTGGAACAGTCAGGCAATGCTGCCAGCCTTCTCTCTCTGCTGTAGGATTCACATACTCCTCATCTGCATCCGGCATTCCCATCCAGCCGATCAGGATCCGTCTGCCCTTTCCATCCTGGAATGTCTGGGGTGCATAGAAATCAAAGCCGTGATCCCATTCCCGGAAAGCTTTTTCCTCCGGCTTTCCATCCTTCAGGATAAAGTATCCGGACTGATAGATGTTCTGAAAACGGAATTCTTCTCTGGTCAGTCCCTGGGGAGATACAGAAAGCACCTCCTGTCCCTCAAGAGTGAAAAAATCCGGGCACTCCCACATGTATCCGAATGCCTTTTCTGTAGTAAGCTCACCGTCAAATTTCCAGTTCTTCAGATCTTCGGATCTGTAAAAAAGTACGGCGCCATGGTCGCTTTTCTGACGGCCGCCAAGGATCATCCGGTACTCTTCCCCCTCCTTCCAGACCTTCGGGTCACGGATGTGACAGGTGTAATTCTCCGGATAATCCTCGCAGGAAACTGCAACCTCCTTTGTTCCGAAATGAAGGCCGTCCGCACTCTCCACATGAAGAGTGCTGGACTGCCTTCCGTTATTGATATAATCATAATCTCCATCCATCTTGATGTTTCCTGTGTAGAAAAGATGAAGCTTATCTTTCTCCGCAATGGCAGAGCCTGAGTAAACACCATGACAGTCATAAATGCTGTCCGGCAGAAGCGGAACCCCTTCATATCTCCAGCTGATCATATCTTCACTGGAGTAATGTCCCCAGAATTTCAGTCCACCGTTGGCCTCAAACGGAGAATACTGGAAAAACACGTGATATCTTCCCTTGTACCAGCATAATCCGTTCGGGTCATTGAGCCATCCCACAGGCGGCATCAGATGATGGGTCAGACGGTTTGTCTGCATCGTCCTATCAACTGCTGCCGTTTCCTCGATTTTTCGCACTTCCTCTGCAAGTACCTTGGTCAGAGAACTCATTTTATTTTACCTCCAGTACTTCAGAACCATTATTTACTGTTCCTTCTGCAAGCATTTTTACTTCTTCATAATCATCGGTATTAGTTACGATCAGCGGTGTGGTCACATCATAGCCGGCTGCCTTAATAGCATCCATATCAAAGGTGATCAGTGTCTGGCCTTTTTTGACCACGTCACCGTCCTTTACATGAGCAGTGTAGAATTTACCGCCAAGCTCAACGGTGTCAACGCCGATATGGATCAGTAGCTCCAGACCACTTTCTGTCGCAAGCCCGATGGCATGCTTTGTGTCAAAAATTGTAGAAACCGTAGCATCACAGGGTGCTTTTACTTCACCTTTGGACGGAATCACTGCCACACCCTTTCCAAGGACTTCGGATGCAAAGGTTGCATCCTTTACTTCTGAAAGCGGGATCGCAATTCCCTCAAGCGGGCTGTAGAGGGTCTGTACGCCTGTCTCTGAAGTTTCCTTCCGGGCAATTTCTGCCGGAGCATCTGATTTTTTCTCTGCTTCAATATTTTTTTCAGCTGTTTCCTGTACCTCATCCTTATATCCGAACATCCAGGTAAGCACAAAAGCCACACCGAATGCGATGACAAACATCAGGATATAACCAACTGGATTATTCAGGCACAGCAGTATTCCAAAGATACCGGTAACACCTGTTCCTGTGGCACCAAGACTGGTGATGGAGGCAAAAAGTGCTCCGCATGCACCACCCAGGCAGCCCATGATAAACGGCTTTCCGAAGCGGAGGTTTACACCGAAGATTGCCGGCTCTGTGATTCCCATGCATGCGCTTAAAGCAGAAGGAACAGCCATGGATTTGATCTTCTGATTTCTGGATTTCAGGCCTACAGCAAGAGCTGCACCACCCTGTGCAACGTTAGCTGCAGATGCAAGTGGCAGCCAGTAGGTAACGCCGAATTTGGCCAGCTGTCCAAGGTCAATGATGGTGTACATGTGATGAACACCAGCAACAACAGTCGGTGCATAAAAGGCACCCATGATAAAGCTTCCGATTCCAAATGGCAGTGCGATCAGCCACTGGATCCCATCCAGAAGTCCGTTCTCAACAGCTACGAAAATCGGTCCGATAATGGAAAGTGTAAGATAACCGGTTACAAAAACACTGACAAGTGGTGTTACAAAAAGATCGAACATTGCAGGTACAACCTTATGAAGTCTTTTCTCGATCTGTGCCAGTACCCATACTGCAATGATAACCGGGATCACATGTCCCTGATATCCCACCATGTCAATGGAGTAAAGTCCAAACCATACCTTCTGCGTTGCCTGCACACCCTCTGTTGCAACAGTCCAGGCATTCTGCAGATTTGGATGAATCATGATCATACCGATAACCGCACCCAGATAAGGGTTTGCACCGAATACCTTCGCACCACTGTAAGCGATAAGGATCGGCAGAAATGTATACGCTGTGTTACTGAAAAGCTGTGCAAATACATAAATGGAACCATTTGTGTTAATATTCAGGAAGCCGTTGTTTACCATGAAGTTCAGGGCTTCCATGATTCCCATCAGGAATCCGCTGGCTACGATAGCAGGGATGATCGGGACAAAAATATCTCCCAGTGTCTTGATCAGCCTCTGTACCGGATTGGCCTTGGATGCTGCCACCTTCTTAAGTTCATCCTTACTGCTCTCTGATATTCCGGCGATCTGGATAAATTCATCATAAACCTTGTTTACAACTCCTGTTCCCAGGATGATCTGCATCTGTCCCTGTGCGAAAAACACACCCTTCACACCGTCGATATTCTCCACATATTCCTTATCCGCCTTGTCATTATCCGCAATGACCAGACGAAGCCTTGTTGCACAGTGCGCCGCGGAAATGATGTTTTCTTTCTTTCCTACATGATCATAGATTTCCTGTGCTGTCTTTCTGTAGTCCATGTCCTTCCTCCTTTTCTGCTACTGTTCCCGGACAGTCATCTCTTTCTTCGGATCAGATCTGTCTGTTCTTTCTTCAGCTTCCCGGGATCTATTATCTCTGATCCATTATTTTTCATTTATTTATGAGATTGATTTCATATACATATTCATACAAAGAACGATGATTTTTCCATTTTTTTAAGTTTTTTGATGATTTTAACACTTTTTAATGGTTGTTTTAGTTGTTGCTTTGCTGTTCTTATATGGAACGTTCTCATTATCTTGCTTGTATTATAACCACTGCATTCTTATTTGTAAATCCGCAACATCTCACAATTTTCTTCGTTCAAAATTGTAAATATTCTATAAGAACAGATGCAAGACAGGCAAACCCGTCAGGACATCGCAGAAAAAATCTGGCATTTTTTTGTGTTTGCCCAGCCATAACACATGAACGCACAAAAAGAAGCAGGTCTTTTTCTCCCAAAAGATCTGCTCCTGTTCCACAATAACTTATAATTTCTTCCTCTGTCTGCGAGGATATTCTCTGTTACCTGTGAGATTCCCGTTCCACAAGTTCACATCCCATTTTTATTTCCTTGCTGATCCCGGTATCGTTCTCAATAAGATCAGCCAGCATGGCTGCTGCCTCCATTCCGCTGGTCTTATAATAAAAATGTACCGTTGTCAGCTTCGGTTCCACGATCTTACCCGGAACTCCATCCCCAATCCCTGCGATCTGAACATCCTCGGGAATGCGAAGCCCGATCTCCTTCAAATAAGTCATGGCTCCCACCGCCATAGTATCCGTAGCACACACAAGAGAATCTATGGAAGGCTCCTCCTCAAAAAGCTCCTTCGCCATCTCATAACCGGAATCCATGGTAAAGTTTCCTATCTTCATCCTCTCCGGCACGACCTCCAGCTTAGCTTTATGGATAGCATCCATAAAACCCTTTTTTCCGGCAGGCACCAACTGCCTCGTCCTTATCTGTAACGCCGATATAGGCAAACTTTTTTCCCTTCTCTGACAGCTTCTCCGTGACCTGAAAAGCTGCTTTATGATCGTCCTGATAAATACAAGGATATCCGTCCAGATGCTGTCCCAGGATCACGATCGGCACCTTGTAATCCTTCAGCATCTGTTTATGCTTTCTGGTAAACATGGTAGCAATAAGAACCACTCCGTCCACCTGGCGTTCTTTAAACAGAGAAAGGTATTTCAGTTCTTCTTCCACATCATTATTGGTATTAGCAAGGATAAGCTGATATCCTCTCCGTGTAAGAATATCACTGATCCCTTCCACCTCACGGCTTATAGTATCTGAATTGATCTTTGGAAGGATGACACCGATGAGACTGGATTTTTTTAGTCCGCAGTGTCTGTGCCTGAGAGGATGGCTGATATCCTGTCTCCTGGATCACCCTGCGGATGACTTCCTTTTTTTTCACTGCTGACATATCCATTATTCAAATATCTGGATACCGTAGCTCTGGAAACTCCGGCAAGCCTGGCTATTTCATTAATGTTCATAACTTATGTACCTCTTCTTTTGTCCTGTTATATCTGTCCTTGTATGCATATTTATAATATAGATTATACACGGTTTCTTTCCTGTAAAAAAGATTCTTTTCCTATGTAAATGGAAATTTTTATTACTGCTCACTCCGTTCTCACTAATACGCTTCACAACGCAGAGGATACGGGATGCATATACCTCCCATCCCGTATCCTCCATACTCTGTTTCCAAAAATCTCCCCGGCATATCTGTTTTTCGGTTTTCCCTGTCATTCCAGATATTCAAACGGATCTACCGGCACGCCATCCTTTTTCATTGCAAAATAAAGATTCGGGCCTTCTACAGAATAATATTTGGTAGGTGCACTGATATTTCCGATCACTTCACCCTCCTTTACTGTGTCACCTTCTGCCACAGTAAGGTCCTTCAGCTGCCCGTATACTGCCTGATAACCATTTCCCAACTCCATAGTGACAGTCGTTCCCGTGCAGGCATCCTGTACAACAGAAAGCACCTGACCATCAGCCGCCGCATACACCGGCGCATCCTCCACTGCCTGCAAAGCAATGGCAGAGCTTACACGATACTGATCCAAAGTCGGATAATATACGGTTTCATCCATATTGTAATCCACAAGAACCGTTCCTCTGACCGGCCATTCCATAATGGAATCCTCCGTAAAATCCAAAGCCTGTGCCGCAATTCCGACAGCTGAGGTCTCTGCGGTATCTGTGGAAGCTCCAGCTCCGTTATTCACTGCTCCCTCTGCCGATGTATTTCCGGCATTATCTGCTGTATTTCCAGTGCCATCTGTGCGGCTTCTATCTGCACCTGCCGCCGCAGACACGCTCCTATCATCCGTACCACTTCCATTATCTGCATCTGCCGCTGCATTTTCGGCTGTACCACTTCCTGCAGTCTCACGGATGCTTCCTGTCACTCCATCTGCTCCGGCTTCTGAAGCTCCTGACAGACCTGCTTCATCTCCGGTTTCTCCATCAGAGATCTCATCCTGTGCTGCATCCTGCCAGCCATCTCCGGCAGCTGCCGCATCCTCTGCGTTTTCCCCGTCCGAAAGCTCCTCTTCCAGCCCGGTTTCTTCTACCTGTACAGAATTTTCCTCCTGGGGATTTTCTGCGATGGGCTTTGTTCCAAGCTGATAAACAGTAATCCCAAGTGCCGCCACTGCTGCCAGAACACCTCCGTTGATAATACCTCTCACGATTTTACTTTTCATATTCTTTCCACCTCTGTCTGATATGTTCATTTTCAGTAACAGAAAAAACAGTAAAACGGACATCTTTCTTTCCCGCTGCTGCCGTTTCGGTCACCATTTCTATATCTATAGAGTGTCCAGAATATGGCTGTCTATTCATTTTCTGAATATTTTTTTATCAGACGTTGCTTCTGATGCCTGACCTTCTTTAATCCTCAGCTTTCAACTCCATCTCCGGAAAATATCTTTTCAGGATCTCCTCTGCACTGCTTCCGTTTTTTGCCATCTCATTTCCACCAAATTGGGAAAATCCCACACCATGACCGCTGCCACGCACTCTCAGATAATAAATATCATCCTTTTTCTTCAAACTGAAATTCGCTGATTCCAGTCCCATTCCCGCTGCAAAGCTTTCTCCCTCCAAAAGTGTTTCCCCAATCGTAAGCTCTGTCACATAACCGGCACTGTCCCGCTTTTTGATCTTCAGCTCCCCGGAAAGCTGCCCCGCAGGAATTTCCACGATTTTTATATGATCCGGAGATTTTTTGTCCTCACTGCTATCTGCCGATTTCAGATATGTATACGCCTCATCATGAAAAACTTCTTCCCCGCTGCGGGTTTTCCCGGCACTTCTCTTATGCCAGGGAGTCAGTCTCACTTTTCCTTCATATGTAAGTACCTGCCCACCCGTCTCTTTTGCTGTCTGCTCATAGATCTGCCTTTTTTCTGCAAAAAAATATCTCCAGACTTCCTCTGTATTTCCGTTTTCCCTCAGGATCTCTGCGAGATTTTTCCCCTCGCCCAGCCACCTTTGAATATTCGACCGTGCGATCACAGTCTGCGCTTTTATGGTTTCTTTTTTCATTTCCGGGGAAATCTGCGAAAAACAATGACCGGGAGATATTCTTCCATATCCGGCACTCTCTCTGCCAGAACCATCTCAGGTCCATTAATGGCTGCCGCCGAAAAATAAGGAAGAACAATTGCCAGAAACACCAGACAATATCGAAGAAGCGCATATTTTTTCATAAAAACACCATAAGCGTTCTTTTTCCTAATATATGTTCTTTTGCCAAAAATTATTATTTGCTGTATACTATAGCAGTTCCATGAATCAATGCATCAAAAAAAGTTATTCCGAACATGCTGCAGTAATTTATGGAAATACTATATATCAATTCAAAAAGTATCTGCAGTGATCAATCCTGCTCACAGCTTATTGCTTTCCACGAATGGAGGTATCACACACCATGCTTGCCATCTTTCTCGCACCATTATATATTCTCATTAATATTTATATCGTCCGTTGGATGATTTTGTGGATGGGTGCCTGCACTCATTTTTTCCAGATCTTTGCGTTCCGGGCATGCTTTGCAGGTGTTTATATTTTTCTGTCCACTTCTCTTCTGACCTGTTTTCTCATCCGGAAGCCCCCTGCGCTCCATCGCTTCCTGAAAAATACGGCAAATTATTTTCAGGGAACATTTCTTTACATCCTGATCGTAATCGTAACTACAGATCTCTGCAGACTGATCCTGAAGCATACGCTTCATCCGGCCTGGATGTATTCCCGGAAAGCCTTCGTAGTCACAGGCGCTGTCTGCACCCTTCTGATCATCGGTGTCAGTCTCTATGGGATTTTTAACCAGTGGAATATTAAGACAAAAACTTATGATGTGAAAATAGACAAGCAGGTGAAGGGAATGGACTCTCTAAAGATCGTCCTGCTCGCAGACATTCATTTCGGTTACAGCATCGGAGAAAAACATGCCGGGCTTCTTGTAAAAAAGATCAATGCCGAAGATCCGGATCTGATCTGTATTGCCGGCGATATTTTTGATAACGAATATGAGGGGATCAAAAACCCCAAAAAAACAGCGGCCATTCTCCGTTCACTGAAATCCAGATACGGCGTTTATGCCTGCTGGGGCAACCATGATCTCAGCGAACCGATTCTGGCCGGTTTTACCTTCCGCAATGCAAAAAAAGATTATGATGATCCCAGAATGCGGAATTTTCTGGAATCTGCCAACATTCGGCTTCTCGATGACGAAACCGTCCTCATAGATAAACGGTTTTCTCTGACAGGCCGTAAGGATCCTTCACGCTGCCGAAAAATGTCCGACACCCGTAAGGATCCTGACGAGCTTACAGCCTGCCTTGACAAAACACTCCCGATTATTTTTATGGATCATCAGCCCGGTCAGCTGGATGAAGTGGCAGCCGCAGGCGCAGATCTTGATCTCTGCGGTCATACTCATGACGGTCAGCTGTTCCCTCTGAACATCATCACCGGCCTGATCTGGGAAAATTCCTGCGGTTACCTGAAAAAAGGGACTATGCACAACATCGTTACTTCCGGCGCCGGCATATGGGGCCCGAATATGCGTACTGCCACAAACAGTGAGATCTGCTCGATCACAGTACATTTTTATCCTGCCAGACCTAATTCCTCTGATCCCTCATAAATATCTTCCACCGGCAGCTCCTCCGCACGCTCACTATCCTCTTCTGTTATTCTGTTCCGTCATTTTCTTCTCCGTTTCAGAGTCCTTCGGAAACTCAATTACTTCAGCCGTATCACCACTTTCTGATATCTCCGGCTCTTCACTGGAATCATCAAATATCTCTTCCTCAGTATTATCGTCCGTCTTTCCTTCTTCAGAACTCATATTGAGTTCCTCGCTGCTCTCTTCTTCAGCTTTCTTTTCACTGTTTCGGATGATCTCAAGGGCTTCTGTTTCTGAAATAATGCCTGAATTATCTTCCATTGCATTTGCTTCCGGCACTTCATAATCATATACAAAGGTATTGACTGGCATAAGCTTGTTTGACTGCACATCATAGTCAAATACATGCCACAGGTATCCTTCCCTGTTAACCGGTACATTTGCCTGGTAGATCTGTTTTCCACCCCGGTAAACGGTTACTTTGGCTGACGAAGCAGATAATTCTGTACTCGCATCATCTTCACCGTTTGTATAATCGTATACATAAAAGCTATATTTTCTTCCGGTGAAGCCTTTGTATATGGTTGTTGTTTCCGGTCCATAGCTGCTTGTATCATCCAGATCCAGATTTGCTATTACATCTCCATCCTCTGAATATGCATTTTTATCCCTGTAGTATACATGGAAGTAGTCATCTCCGTTTTCATCAGCAGGTCCCAGCAGATGAGAATCCAGGTCTCGCGGAGTTTCTCCCCATGTAAGCACGATCTGAAGAAGTCCCTCATCTCCTGCACTGATATTGGTCGGTGACATTGTTACATCACGTTCACTGCATGCATTTGCCTGAACTACAACATTGATATGGGCAGAAACAAAATCTTCATTGCTTGCATTCAGCGTATAGTTTCCGGCTGGCACGGTCAACGTATAGGTTCCATCTGCTGATACGCCTTCTTTCACAGTCTCTCCGATCACATTATCCCAGCCCTTACGTAATTCATAAGTTACATTTTCTATATTTCCACCGGTCATGGAATGAATAAATCTTCCACTCAGCTCACCATCTCCGGCTTCTGCTCTGGATACCATCAGGAAAGATTCTGCGTATGTGATCTGGTTCGCTGATACTCCCATGGAACTGCTTTCATATTTCTGGTAACCGGTTGCTGTGACAACAATTTTGTAGATTCCTTCATCAAGATCATTAAATGAATAAGTTCCATCTTCTTTCGTGAAAGTTTTTTCAACCTTGACTGTTCCGGAATATGCTTCCACGCTGGCATTTTTTACAGGAGCTTTGCTGTTTGAATCCAAAACGCTTCCCTCAATGCTTCCGGCTCCGACTGTACATTTATCCACCAGTGTTCCATTTTCAAAATGAACCTTCAATTTTAGTGGATTATCGTCATCATCAGACAGAAAATCCTTGGACAACGTATAATGCCATACCGTTTTCAGGAACTTTCCGACCACCGTATCCGGATTCAACTCACCCGCTGCGTAAATATAGGTTCTTACATCAGAACAAAGCACATTTCCGGCATCACGAACTGTATAGGATACGCTTGCCTTTGCCGCAGGTCCTACCTTAATATCAATTCCCGCCAGATCCCATGTCTCCAATGCAGTCAGATTTAATCCAAACTGAAGACCGCATTTCGCAGATCCTTCTATTGTGACCGGTGTCAAAGTCTGACTGAAATCATGGATAAATCTTCCATTTCCATCTTTGAATTCATATCCGCCAGTTGCTTCAACGGAATATTTCACAACAAACTGCCCGGACACATCATAAAACAGAGAAACCACCAGATCTGCAGAAAGACCAGTTGTACCAAGCTTTATAGGAACTCGTCCCAGTTCAAGTACATCGCTGACTGTTTCCATAGTTCCACTTGCATGTTTGATCTGCTGCTCTGAATTCACGCCACTTATATAAAGTCCGCCTTCGAAATCAGCTTTTCCTGTAACTGACGCAATAAAATGCTTTACCTCTATCTTTCCCCAGCTAAATCCGGCATCCAGCTTACAGCTTACATCCGGAATCGTAACAGCAACAGAACCGGACAGCTTCACCTTATCATTAAATTTATGATTAAGATCAAATTTCAATTTACCTGGAACCGGAATACTTCCGCCGAGAGTAAGTCCTCCTGCCGGCACCTCACTTGAATTTTCCGGAATATACTCATATTGAACGCCCTCTGCAGTTACCTGCATATTTTCCGGATCTGCAATTCCTGCACCTTCAAAATCAATTGATTTGTAAACCTCTGAAATATCATCCGGTTTGCCGGCCTTAATGATCAGACGTCCCTGTCCGTCCTTTGTGATATTCTGGACTTTTAATGCAATATCTGTATCTGTTCCCATTTCCTTTGCAGTAAAACAGTACAACCTTCCGGTTTCCAGATTTTATAAGCATTTCCATCTTTTACTGTGATCGTATAAGTTCCGTCACTGTTCTGGACAACATTGTATATATTTTTGGAAGTATCTTTGACTTCAACTACATTTGTTGCATAGGTAACCTTGCTGTCATAATTCTCATCGATTACTGAGTCCTCAGTGATCTGGTCGATAGCTTTTAAGATCTGAGCTGCATCATTTCCGTTAATTGCCTTCTCCGGTTCAAAGGTATCTCCATTCAGAGACAGCATATTCTTTTTCAGTGCAATAGCTACAACATTTTTATACCTGATCTGAGCCGCATCTGCACATGTCGGTTCTTCATCCGTAGTTTCATATCCCATAAGCATTACTGCTGTATATGCGGCAAACTCTCTTGTTGCATATTCGTCAGGATAAAAATATGGAACATCCTGCTCATCGGTTTCATCGGGTATGATTCCCATAGTTTTTGCAATTTCTGCTGCGATTCCATTTTCATTTTCTCTGGTATCAGCATAATAATAATTTTTGCTGTCAAACTGCTCTTCATACTTGCAGCCAACTTTATCCAGAAGAAGTTTTACCCATTCACCTCTGGTGTATTCATGTCCGGAATCCTGCACGTATTTTTTCGTAACAAAAATCCTTGCAAAGATTTTTATTCCTTTTACTTTGGCAACAATCGATGTATTTCCCTCTCCGACTGCCTGGACAACACCTGTTTTTGTTACTGTTGCAATTTTCTGATCAGCAGATGACCAGCTTACTTTAACACCCTTTTCCTTAAAACCAAGCTGGATACTTTCCCCTTCTTCCAGCGTAGCTTTTTGATTTTTCAGTGTTGGTTTCACAACTGTTATCTTACATCGATATGTTCTCTTCTTGGAATCTTTAAAGGTTACTGTACATTTTCCTGTTCCTGTTACAGAAACCGTACCATCTTTTTTACCTTGGCAACCTTTGTATTTGAACTTGAGGCAGCTTTGATCACATCACCCTTTATCGAAAGCTTCCTGGACGTATTCGCTGTTCCCCATACAAATTTTAAGCTCTTTGCAGACAGATAAGGATTTTTTACCGTAACCTTACAGGTATACACTTTTTTTCCTATTTTAGCCTTAACCACTGTTGTTCCAGTTTTTACTGCTGTTATTTTTCCCTTAGAGCTGACTTTAACGATTTTTTTATTGGCAGAACTCCATACCGTCTTTCCCGAAACACCGTTTACTTTTAACTGCAGACTTTTTCCCTTTACATACAATACGGCTTTTTTCACTGACATTCCCGGGCTTTTTACTGTAACCTTACAGGTTAATGTCTTTTTGGCAATTCTGGCCTTTACTGTTGCGGTTCCGGTCTTCACAGCCGTTATCTTTCCCTTTGACGAAACCTTTACAACTTTATTATTGGAAGAAGACCATTTTCACGGCTTTCTTCCAATTTACAACCTTTAACTGAGATGTTTTTCCCACGTACAAAACCTTTTTTGTACTGTTCAGTCTGGGATTTACAGCTGCATTTGCTGGCATTGCTGATTTCCTAATGATCAACATTCAGGATCAGCATCAGCGGCAGCAATTTTTTTGATAGTCACTTTTTCTCTTCATAAGCACTTTTCCCTTCTGCTCGTACATATGCTATAATGTTCACCAATTATAAATTTTCGAGATCATTCGAAATCATTTATAATTAATTCCCCGTAAATTATCAGACTATCAACCAAGAAAGGAGAAAAATCATGAGTGTCTACCGTAAATCCAAAAGCACGCCAAATTTTACCGGTTATTCTGGGCTGCTGCGTAATCGGAACTGTTTTTTTTCTGGCAATAACTATCTGTTCCGCCATAAAATATCATGATTACGTACCTGTAGATGCTGTTATATCATCTGTCAACCGCTCAAATAATCCTAACAAGCCTCATAGTTCCAATTATCATAACTATGTGAAGTACTCTTACACCTATAAGGAACAAAACTACACAGCTGACCGAATCGAGTTTTTACGCCTCGGCAAAGCCCCCGGAAAGCATGTTCAGATTAAATGTGATCCGCAGAATCCAAACCAGATCCAGAATATCTATTCTATGACCATCTGTATTGTCTTCCTGGTAATCCTGATCATAACAGATTTCCTGCTCATTCTTATGATAAAGTCTTAATACTGTACAGCTATGCTCTAATTATATAACATTTTTATCTCTTGAACTTTGTCAAATTTGTCGCAAAGTGAACATTTTTTGTCGAAAATGTCCATAATATTTTTTTATCGCATTGACATACTTCTACCATTGAAATCCTACTCGATGGCTCTGCTGATTCGTTCGTCAGTAAGTAATTTTCTATGATATAAAAAAGACGGTTACGCTGAATCACAACGTAACCGTCTTCCTTTATACTATACTCGCACAGATATAAAACAAAATTCCCACCTACTGCCTTGAGCAATAAATGGGAATTTATCTGATCCACTTAAAAAGTGAGGCATCGGGGATTCGAACCCCGGACAACTTGATTAAAAGTCAAGTGCTCTACCGACTGAGCTAATACCCCATATTTACATTAAAACATGCCCAGGCTTTTTCTAACCAGCCGTTCGTATGTTTTACATTAAAACATGCCCAGAGCCGGAATCGAACCAGCGACACGAGGATTTTCAGTCCTCTGCTCTACCAACTGAGCTATCTGGGCATAAGTAGCGGGGACAGGATTTGAACCTATGACCTTCGGGTTATGAGCCCGACGAGCTTCCAGACTGCTCCACCCCGCGTTATTAAATGTTAAAAGCCGATGATCGGACTCGAACCGATAACCTGCTGATTACAAATCAGCTGCTCTGCCAATTGAGCCACATCGGCATTTAAGTGGATGGAGAAGGATTCGAACCTTCGAAGGCGGTGCCAACAGATTTACAGTCTGCCCCCTTTGGCCACTCGGGAATCCATCCATAATCTATGGGACCTATAGGGCTCGAACCTATGACCCTCTGCTTGTAAGGCAGATGCTCTCCCAGCTGAGCTAAGATCCCATATTTAATTCATTACAGCTAAGCTGTAACGACCCAGAAGAGACTCGAACTCTCGACCTCCGCCGTGACAGGGCGGCGCTCTAACCAACTGAGCCACTGGGCCATTTTAAGGTTTGTACCTTAAAAACTACATACATGCTTGTTGATCGTTAATCAAACTCTTTGAATCAATTCTTAACCTGCGTTTCTTGGTCAAGCCCTCACCCGATTAGTAACAGTCAGCTCCATGTGTTACCACACTTCCACCTCTGCCCTATCTACCTCGTCGTCTTCAAGGGGGTTTACTTCACTAAGAATGGGATATCTCATCTTGAGGGGGGCTTCACGCTTAGATGCCTTCAGCGTTTATCCCTTCCGGACTTGGCTACCCGGCCATGGCTTTGGCAAGCCAACCGGTCCACCAGCGGTCCGTCCATCCCGGTCCTCTCGTACTAAGGACAGCTCCTCTCAGATATCCTGCGCCCACGCCGGATAGGGACCGAACTGTCTCACGACGTTCTGAACCCAGCTCGCGTACCGCTTTAATGGGCGAACAGCCCAACCCTTGGGACCTACTACAGCCCCAGGATGCGATGAGCCGACATCG
>ENA-OQHF01000940-OQHF01000940.1-human-gut-metagenome-genome-assembly--contig:-NODE-940-length-16629-cov-3.669676_pt1 | contig 16629 bp, 15 predicted proteins | sample MGYA00242559_ERZ504709 | MGnify/ENA primary metagenome ERZ504709 (study PRJEB26092, sample SAMD00036203) | human gut metagenome | host: Homo sapiens | study: EMG produced TPA metagenomics assembly of... | reverse complement strand
GGGACGCATCACGGGCCTTGAGGTCTCACCTGATAGGCAGCAGATAGGGAGTTTCTATGTACAGCACAGACAATACATGGCCCCAACTGGCCCGTATGATACCGTCCAAACAGTAGACGGTGCCTCGTGGTATCGGCAGTATGCTCAGCCCAAAGTTGAGAAAACGCCCTATACCGATGAAGGTGACAAGATTAGGTATGAGGAACGCATCGTTTCTCAGATGCCGCCTGTTCCCAAAAGAAAGGACAAAATCTAATGAGTGATGAAAAAAGCCAGCAGCAAACATCGACCGAATCCACAGTTGCGGGTGCCGCAAAGACTGGCAAAGCAATTTCCAATATTGCCAAGGGCGCAGCTGCAGGTGGTGCTCATGGTGCGGCAATTGAAGCAGGGAAGTCTTCTGCGAAATGGCTGATTCCGTTGATCGCGGCAGTTTTGTTGCCTCTAATTCTTGTAGCTATGCTTCCTTCTATCATCTTCGGATCATTATTGGGCGATGGAACGGACTCCCCGAATGGAATCTCGAACGATGAAGTGTTAGTCCAGAATATGACAGCCATCAACGAGGGCATCAGTTCCATCCTCTCTGAAGGATTAACGGATGTTCTTGAACGCATTGATTCTGATTTTGCATCGTCCGGCTGTGATGGAAAAGAGATCAACAATCCCTTTGGCGCTGATGTGGTGTTTAATGCAAATGCGTTTGTTTCCCAGTATTGCGCACACAAGGACACAGAAATTGCATCTATTTCCAAGGAAGATATGGAGGCTTTGCTCACCGCTAACAAGGATAAGCTCTACTCTTTTGCTTTCACGGATGAAGAGCGAGAAATTCCCCCTGAGCAAGGTGACGAAGACTCGGGCGAAACCATTCATGAGACCATTCGGATCTATACCATCTCCTATAATGGAGAAGCGTATTTTGCCGATCAGGTCTTCCACCTGTCAGACGATCAGAAACTCCTTGCAAGCCAATATGCGCAAAACTTGACTGTCCTCTTGGGCGATGGAATTTACCAAGGTCTAAGTGAAACAGAGTTCTCAGCAATGGACCTATCCTACGACGGGGTCGTTTTTGCTGACGGCGAAACACAGGTTGTCTATTACAATCAGTTAGATGAACGGTGGAAGTACTCGCCCTATGGTACAGATACGATTGGTGGTTATGCCTGCGGCCCGACTGCAATGGCCATAGTGATATCCAGTCTTACCTCAGAAACCATTGATCCACCTCATATGGCACAATGGGCATACGAGCACGGGTACTGGTGCAGCGGCAATGGTTCTTATCGTTCTTTGATACCAGGAGCAGCGCAAGCGTGGAGCCTGAGTGTCGATGGCTGCACAGCTTCTGAACCACAGCGTATCATTGATGCGCTTGCGGAGGGCAAGTTAGTCGTTGCACTCATGACGAAAGGCCATTTTACATCGAGTGGCCATTTCATTGTCCTGAGAGGCTGCACATCCGATGGGAAGATACTCGTCGCAGATCCTTCCAGTTATAAGCGCTCTGAGAAGAGTTGGGATATGTCCATTATCCTCAACGAAGCTAGTAAGCGCGCTGGATCCGGTGGGCCGTTTTGGATCATCGGAAACTGACAATAGAATAGAGGCAGAACATGAGCAAACCGAACGAAGAACGGGATATTTACTATATCCCGCCAAACTTTCTTGCAAGTGGGCGCTTATTTGGCGGAATGATTCGAGCACGCAATGCGATTGAAGCTTGCGTGCTCGTTTTGTTGACGGGTATTCCCATCATCAAGTTGCCTATGTCGCTTACTGTGCGGATTATCATTCTTTGCCTGCTCCCACTCCCGCTTGGTATTTTGGGCATCATCGGTTTTGAGGGCGATTCACTTTCGGAATTTGCGATCAATTGGGTTCGCTGGTTCATTCATCGGCGGAGCCTTTATCGCTCTGATGTCACTATACCTGAAACCGCTAGGAAGCAGAAAAAGAGGATATGGGAGCAAGAAGCTACCAAGCCGCCCGAAGAGTTAGGCATTCGGATCAAGCAGCCTCGCAAGAAACGAAAACGCCCTACAAAAACCGAAAAGCAGCTCAACAAAAATAATCGCAAGATGGTGCCAAGTCACAAAAAGCAGGTGACTTACTCGGAAGACTTTGTTCCAGTAAAGGATATCCGCAACGGCATTATTGAAACGGAGGACGGTCGTTACATCAGAGTCCTCGAAGTTGAACCGATCAACTTTCTTTTACGCAGTACATCTGAGCAGAAGAATATCGTTGCCAGCTTCGCGAGCTGGATGAAGATTTCCCCAATAAAAATCCAAATCAAAGTGTTGACAAAGAAGGCCGACATCGGAAAGCACCTCAATACCATCGAGCGGGATATGGAGTCCGAGAGTAATCCAAAGTGCCGAGAATTGCAGCTGGACTACTATCGCCTTATCCAGACAATTGGCTCGCGAGAAGCAATTACCCGCAGATTCCTTGTGATTTTTGAGTATGAAGCTGTCACGAATCGCAAACCGGAGTACTCGGAGATTGTCTCGGCTCTGGAAACGGCTGTTCAGACAGCGCGGCAGTATTTCCTACACTGCGACAATGCGGTTGTTACCCATGATGACGAAAACGCCTTCCTGTTGGAGATCCTCTACACCATTTTCAACCGATCAACTTGTGAGGTAAAAACAGTTGAGCAGCGCATTCGGGAGCTCCAGTCAGCACGAAGGGATGCCGACATCACTATGCCAGTCTCTCTTAAAAGTGTATTTGCCCCCGATTCCATTGACTTGACTCATGGGTCATATGTAGTAATGGACGGAGTATACCATGCATATCTCATAGTTCCCTCTGATGGGTATAATCCTCGCGTTGTTGCCGGTTGGACAAGTATTCTCGTCAATGCTGGCGAAGGGATCGATGTCGATTTCTATTTTTCCCGCGAGCCAAAAGAACGCATTCAGGCTAAGCTGGGTCAACAGATCCGAATCAACCGCAGTCGTTTGAAAGACACCTCGGATACCAATTCGGACTTTGATGATTTCGAAAGCGCAATCCGTTCTGGCTACTTTCTGAAAGAAGGCCTTGCAAATTACGAGGATTTCTACTATTGCAACACACTAGTCACAATCACTGCAGATACACTCGAAAATCTGGAGTGGCGTATATCTGAGGTGCGTCGGCTGATGGTTTCACAGGATATGGATATCCGGATTTGCCGATTTCGTCAGGAGCAAGCGCTACTGTCGATCCTCCCGCTTTGTAGCTTGAATAAAAAGCTCTTTGAGGCGAGCAAGCGAAATATGCTTACCTCTGCGGCTGCCAGTTGTTATCCTTTCACCTCGTTTGAGATGAGTGATGAGAACGGCATCCTGCTCGGAGTCAACCAGCATAACAACAGCTTGGTCATAGTTGATATCTTCAATAGCCGCGTATATAAAAACGCCAATATGGTTCTTCTGGGAACCAGCGGTGCCGGCAAAACCTTTACGCTCCAGTTGATAGCTCTCCGCATGCGTCGGAAAGGTACCCAGGTCTTCATCATAGCACCTCTCAAAGGCCATGAGTTTCTGAGAGCCTGTAATAACATTGGCGGTGAGTTCATTTCCATAGTCCGGCATCGAAGCAATGTATCAATGTCTGCGAGATCCGCAAGCAGGATCTCAGCGCCAATCAGTTGATCGATGGCGTAATTAGCGAGAACTCGATCTTGGCAAAGAAGATCCAGCAGCTGCACATTTTCTTCTCGCTGCTAATTCCAGATATCAGCCATGAAGAACGGCAGCTCCTTGACGAAGCGCTAATTCGAACCTATGCGAAGAAAGGAATAACGCACAATAATGAGTCGCTGATTGATCCAGAGCATCCGGATCGCTACCGGGAGATGCCGCTCCTTGGTGACATCTATGAGATTCTAATGGAATCTCCCGAGACGAGGCGGATGGGTAATATTCTGAATCGTCTCGTGAATGGATCCGCCAAAACCTTCAATCAGCACACAAATGTCCAGCTCGACAATCTCTACACAATCCTTGATATTTCCGAGTTAACGGGAGAGCTTCTGCCTGTAGGCATGTTTGTCGCACTCGACTACGTCTGGGATAAAGCCAAAGAAGACCGCACAAAAGAAAAGGCGATCTTCATTGATGAAGCATGGGAACTTATTGGAGACGATGATACCAATAACCCAAACAACACCAAGGCCCTTGCAGGCGAGTGGGTTCAGGAGATTTTCAAGATCATTCGTGGCTACGGCGGTGCGGCCATTGCTGCCACCCAGGATATTGGCGACCTTGATCGAAGCCGGTTCGGCAAAGGCATCTTAAATGTTGCAAAGACCAAAATCATTTTGAACTTGGAAAATGATGAGGCGCAGCGCGTCCAGCACATTCTCCACTTATCTGATGCAGAGATCATGTCGATCACTCGTTTTGAACGCGGCCAAGGACTGATCTCCACAAACTCCAACCACATCACAGTTTCGTTCAAGGCATCCCCCTTGGAGAAACAACTGATTACAACCGACCGCATGGAACTCAACCAGATTCTCAAGGAAAAGATCGCCCAAAATACACATAATGTTGTCGAATGAAAACACAGCAAAGGTCATGTTTACATTAGCTCTACACTAAGCGTAATTGCGGTTTTCCTTTACACTATGCGGTTTCCTATCTCTACACAAAGGAGAGCATAATGAAGTTTTCCAATACCGTTCGAAGGAGGGAAGTTGCCTTTATGATTCGGCTGCTGACCATCTTCGGTGTCGTTGAACAGCGACAAATGCGGTTGCTCTTCGATCATATGAGCAATCGTTCCTATGGCCAGATCCTCGCACGTCTCCGGCAAGAGGGTCTGGCCTATTTCTCGCCGGACGGCCAATTCCTCGCAACAAGTCGATACTCATTAGATCACGGGAAGACGCAGGAAGCCATCATGGCTTTTTGGGCATTCATCCAGATGAGAGATCATGTGCTGGATTTTTGTGCGAGTGAGCCTCCGGCAATTCTCTCATTCTCTTCAGCCGATAAGGATTATGATCTGATTTCCGGTAGCCAACGCAATATCCCATCGATCAACGCCTCTCGCACACTCGTGCCAGAGGCGTCCGTTCGTTTGATTGTCGTAGATGATATGAAGTCCCTGGATGAGCTGATTCCCAGAGATGATAACGATTATGGAGTCCTGACTGGTTCTGACGGCGTAGAACAAATCTACAAACTATGAGGTGTGATATGGATAACCCCAAGTACATTCAAGTCATGCGCCAAGTGGCTTCTGATTTTTGATGGTATCAGCCACGAACTCTTTCAGGTTGCTAGCGACTTAGAGCGTATGGATCAGTATAACCCCCAGCAAAAACTCTTTAGTCTGGTTAGATCGGCAGAAGTATCCTCGGTTACTCTGAGAAATCTGACCGCCAGAACAGTTCGTGATGATACGGCGCCATTCTATTGTGAGGTGGCGGATCTGCTGGGGATTAAGGTCGAGGAGACTCATGATTGGCTCAAGATCTCAGTTCCCGCGATTCTTCCGAAGCGGAACCAGAGAGATAATCAAGCATTTTTGACTCGGCCACTTCGGTACGCGATTATGGACTATCTCAAAGAGAACCCAATGGAGCGCTTTGGTAGCTGCGCCATCTGCATTGTTCATAACTATGATGCTGCTCTTGGAAAAAGGCGTATTCGTGACTATGACAATATTGAAACCAAGCGGTATCTGGATGTCATTGAATCGATGCTACTGACCAATGATAGCGGTCTCCTATGCACGGTCCTCCAGGCTACGAGGATGTCTGATCGGGACAGCGCAGAGTTCTACCTGATGAGACCTGAAACGCTTTCATCCTGGGCTAAAAATCACATTAAAACAACTACCAAAACCTGCTCTGAGTGATGGGCAGAAATTGGTAGTGATTTCGTGCATACGAGCTGTTCCCCACTTCAGGGAGCACAGAAATAGGTAGTGTTAGGCAATACAAATTCTGTCTGGGTGTTTTTGCTTGGTCAGTTTTGCTCTTTTGTGAGTAGCTTTATGATGCAGCCTCTGGCAGCCTGTTGGCAGCCTTGCTGCTGATTTGATTGGAGTGTCTATGATTACATGTAAGAATGATCGCTTACTCGAATTGCTCTGGTTTGTTGGATATTGTATCGAGTTTCCGACGCAGCTGGCGGTGCGGATCGGTGGCGGCGCTGAATGGAATCGCAGGGTCATGTATCGTGCGATTCGGGAAGGCTATGTGCGGCTATATCGGAAGAAGCATAAGCGCCATGTGATTCGTTCAATGAGCTTGACGCAGAAGGGTTTCGAGTATGTTGCACAGAGGGATCCGGAAGCGGTGTCCATGATCTATTCAAGAGTCAATAGCTCTGAGCGCATTTACCCTGGTTGGATCGACAAAATCCTGCGGCTTCACGCAATTGCTATTGGTACGGTTATGTCTAACGCGGCCGGAGCGATGCTCCTCATCTCTCAAAAGCCATCTCTCATGTCGCCTGCCAAAAGAGCAACGAATGCGGTCGTGCCGGATCCCAACAAAATCTATTACTACGCCGCACACGAGTTGCGTGTCGCCATCGAGGAGTACTCCCCGGAGTCAGTATCCAAGAGCTCACGCACGATCGGTATTATCGTCAAAGGGCGGTGTTGCTTCTTTCTTTACTTCACAGGGAGTACAAGAATGTACTGGATGAAGAATAGCGAGGAGAACTATGCTGCCGCTGTGAAAAGCCTTCTGCTCGCAAGAGGTTTCGGTATCACGTCAATCCACCAGATCGTCATCGGATCCACCATGAGTGTGGCACAGCGCCTCTGTCATGGAGCAAAGCCATTTGGGAACAAGTACTTCATCGTTTCGACTTTCTTTGCGCAATGTCTGTTCCTTACCAATAACAAGGAAGGTGACACTCTCCTGAAGCTCATCCTCCACGATGAACTGACAATGGAAATCAATCGCGCCGCATTATCACCTTTCCACCCACCACGAATCCCTACCCGCGAATATGACGCAATCGAGACCTCGCTCGACAGGCCTGTTCTTTTGAACTACCAATGTGACCTACTCATGCTATCGGATATCCACCCGATGCCGGAAGGTTTTCGAGGTAGCCCGATCATGCTCTGTTTTGACTATCAGACGCAGGTTATCCAGAGAATTGTGGGGCCGGCCATTGAGGTACGTTCGTTAGAAAGCAGATTAGATTATGGATAAAAGAAAACTGAAAATAGCACTTAGCCTTGCCGTCCTGATTCCTTGCGTGCTTTACACTGCTGGTATCATTGCGCAATTCATTATTAACATCAATGCTTGGAAATCGGCGGGTAGTGACTATCGTACTTCGCCAGGGCTTCCATCCTCGCAGATCAGCGAAGTGGTTCGAGCGCTGTTTCACTTTCCAGAAGGACTCATTGCCATTGGGGTTGTAGTCCTTGGCATTGCCGTACTCTGTGTATTTGGACTCCGAATTGGATGGGGCCAAAATGGTGTGACAGACTCTGATCGCAATCTGACCGTATCGAATTCTGGAAGCTACGGAACGGCAAGCTTCATGTCACCCAAAGAGGCATCTGCATGCTTTGAGGTGACGAGTGCAAAAAGGACCAGCCAAGACATCCTTGGGATGCTCCCGGATGGTCAAGTCCTGACGCTTCCAAAGGATACCCGTCTCAACGCAAATCTTGCCGTATGCGGATCTTCCGGTACGGGAAAATCCAGAGCCATCTCACGAAACCTCGTTTTGCAAGCGGTCAAGCGTGGTGAGAGCGTGATTCTGACTGATCCAAAATCCGAACTATATGAATCTATGGGTGAGTATCTCCGTGAGAACGGATATATTGTCAAAGTCTTCAACCTTGTTGAAATGGATCATAGCGACTCCTGGAACTGTCTTGGTGAAGTCGGATCAAGTGAGCTCATGGCCCAGACCTTTGCCGACATTGTACTCCAGAACACCAGCGGTGATTCGAAAGACGCGTTCTGGTACAACGCAGAACTCAACCTTCTAAAAGCGCTTGTTCTCTATGTTGCGTTGGAGATGCCTCCGGAAAAGCGGAACATCGCGACGGTGTATGACCTTCTCTATACTCAAACCGAAAAGGGCTTATCTGATATGATGGCCAGCATTAGCCACGAGCATGCGAACCAATACACGGGAGAGCTGCTTCCTCCATCACCTGCATCTGCGCCCTACGCAATCTTCAGGCAATCGAGCGAAACCGTTCGCACGAGTGTTATCATCGGTCTCGGAAGCAAGCTGGCAGTTCTGCAAGCCCAGCAGGTGCGGAATATCACCTCCTACAATGAGATCGACCTGGAGCTGCCCGGTAAACAAAAGTGCGCATATTTCTGCATCGTCTCCGATCAGGATAGCACTTATGATTTCCTCAGCTCCTTGTTTTTTAGCTTCCTGTTCATTCGTCTGATCCGCCATGCCGATGCTTACTGTGAGGACGGGATGCTGCACCCAAAGGTAAAATTCATCCTTGATGAGTTTCCCAACTGCTGCCTTATCCCCGACTTCACTAAAAAATGCTCTACCATCCGTTCAAGAGGTTGCTCCGTCGCCGTCTTTTTCCAAAACGTCGGCCAGATGCGCAACCGATACCCAGACGATCAATGGCAAGAGATCCTCGGTGCCTGTGACAGCACGGTTTTTCTCGGATGCACAGATATGCTGACCGCTGAGTACTTCAGCGACCGCATTGGAACAGCATCAGTCGAAGTGGAAGGTACGATGCGGGAACTCAACACCATGCACATTACCGATTATACCCCAAGATTCCGTAAGACCAACTCACTTGGCCGGCGCCCATTGCTTACCCCTGATGAGGTCTTGCGTTTACCCCCGGATCAGGTCCTGATTTTCATAAGAGGTCAGAAAGTCATGCGAGCCAAGCGCTTTGACTACTCCCTGCATCCGGACTATAAAAAACTGAAGAGCCGCAAGGCAATCTTACACGAGCCTGACTGGAAAAACAGTCAGGCTTCCTCTGTATCTGCCAGCGGTGTATCTTCACCATCCGTAACCGCGGCCATACCGGCAGAAAAAGCTAATGTTGGTTCCCAGAAGAAACCACCTGGGAAGCCACCACGCAGCACAACTCGCAAGGTCGTGAATGCGGATGAACTCTTCTAGGAAAGGAGAAGAAAAATGCCTAAGAAGAAAGTTACTGAAGCCGTTGAAGACACCGCTCAGGAAACCATCCCTGTTGAAAAGGCCCCTGCACAGATGCCACGCCGTCAGGGTAGTGAGGATCTTCTTGAACTGAATGATCTGGAACGTGGCGTCACACGCGAGGATAGTGAAGAAGCGAAATGGGGCTATCTTGCTGGCGCAGTGCGAAGACAGCAGATCCTGACTGGAATCGTAAGCGCAGGGATGACCTATACCGAAAATGGCATGCCAATCGTTCCCATTGATTTCGAGGGACTCTGTGTCAAAATCCCCGTTCGCGAGATGACTCTGATCGAATGGCCAGAAGATGAACCAATCCCTCGAAGCGTCCGAGTCCAAATTGGACGGATGCTTGGCGCTACGATCGACTTTATCCCAGCTGGTGTCGATTTCAAAGAGCGCGTTGCAATCGGGTCCCGTAAAGCTGCCATGTTGCAACGGCAAAAGCGCTACTACGCTTCAGGGCGTGTGAAGCCCGGCATCCTTATGGCATGCCGAGTCCTTACCGTTGGAAATAACACGATGATGGTAGAAGCGTGCGGCGTTGATACGGAAATTTACGCACGCAACGTGTCCTGGGAATGGTTTTCCGATATTGCGGATCTCCACTCCACAGGCGATCTGGTTGTCGCAAGAGTTCTCGATGTGACATACAACGAGCAGCGTGACACTTACGCAGTCAACCTCTCAATCAAGGACGCCTCTGAAAACCCGGATCGGGCAGCCTTGGAGAAGATCGTCCCCAACTCCAACTACTTCGGCGTTGTTACCGGTGTGAAAGACCGCGTTTTCTTCGTCCGTCTTCAAGCGGGTGTCAATGCCAAAACGAAGCTGTATCGCTCCATCGACATGCCCAGCAGATTGGATACGGTCAGCTTCCGCGTCACAAGGGTCGATGAAGAAAACGGTATTGCGCTTGGATTTATCACCAGAATCATTAAGCGCCATACCAGATTGAGGTAACCCAACATGAACTATTCTCCCAGCAGCCGCGATGCGATCGATGAACACTGCAGGGAGGTCATTCGGTCATGCCTCAATATCGTGGAGCAGCATGGTGACACATACGTTGCCATCCACAAGGACGATGATATCGAATGCATCGTCCTTGTCTCCATGATCCGAAGCTATCCCATCCTATCCATCATAGTTGCAGACAAACTTCTGCTCGCGGATATCAATGCGGAGCAGATGCACAGCATCGCGAATGAGCTGAATCTGGTGTCGGTCACAGGTTGGCATTCCGTCTTCCTGGCGGATGACAGCATGATCTATATGTACCGGCAATGTCTTTGGCTATCGATGAGCTTGACCTATGAAGACCTCCTTACCATGCTGAAAGAATGCATCAGCGAGTACAAGCGCGGCAAAGGCCGCCTTACTACAGGTGAGTATCCGACCGACCCGGTCGCGTAACGCCTCAAATTATGAAAGGGTTAAAACCATGAAAAAGCGGATCACATCATTGATGCTCATTCTTGTCGTCGCAGTATCCATGACGATGGGAGCGAGCGCGGCATCGTACATTCCGGACGATGTCACCTACCAGAATCTGAACGGCCAGCAGCTTGCCATCAAGACCTATACGCTTCTTCCGGATCAGGATCCCTCCGACCTGTATGAAGATGACTTCGAGTATGACGGATTCCTGTATTCTATGAGCGATATTGTCAAAGAAGAGCAGCGCTACCAGGAAGAGAACGCACATACCGAGGTTGTCACTGTCACAACCGCAAGTAAGAACCTCGAAGATATCCTTGCTGAGCTGAAACCTACGATCGAGTACGATGACGGAGTCTCCTCCGGCACACTTTCGCTCGATCATAGCACTCTCAAAACGGAGGCAGCCGGCTATAAGCGCAGTTCCTATACTGTGACAGCGACAAAGAACTACACCGGCCTCGACCGAAATGATTCTTCCTACATCGATAAGACCGTAGAGAAGAATGGCAGAACTTTGAGCCTCTCCAATGTAACTTGGAGCGTTGAGAGTACTGCTCTGGTCGGCGATGAGCTCGTCCCGGCAACTTACTCTGCGGTAGCCACCTATTCGGGCTCTGCCAGTTCTACCGTCGCAACTGGCTATATTACGACCGCCGAATACAAAGGCACTGTCGTATCCTCTGGTATTTCCAGCATTCTCTATACCGTAACCTACCTGGGCACCAAGATTGAACCGACGAAAGCGGAACCCACCTTCAAAGGTGCGGTCTTGGTGATCTCCATTATCGGCGGAACCGCCCTTTTGGCCGCACTGTTGTTCCTCGGCCTCGCGCTTCGTAAGAATACTACAGTCTACAAAGCAACAGGCAAAGGCAACGAATATGAAAAATGCGGCCGGCTTCATCTGAAGGCCAAGAATCCCGAGCTGCGTATTGACCGCTTGAAGGATATTCCTGAAGGTGTGATCGCAATCGAAGTGGATCAGGCAGTCGCAAAGAAGCTCTTCGGCCAGACCATCGCCATCCGTTGCTATGACAATACTGTCGAGCACACCGTTGGTGAGGTCAACGGTTCGTACTGGTTCAAAGTCGATATTGGCTCTCAGGAAGGTGAATCCAATTATGAGGAGGAACCTTAATATGAAGCTCAATCGACTTTTGACCCTGTGCTGTGCGCTGAGTATGGCACTCGGCATGGTGACTTTCGCTAGTGCCGCAGACTATTCCTTCAAAACCTCTCCTGACCCTGTCTATTACGGCAGCACGAACTACGAGGATCTCTACGACGCTGAGTATCGTTACGGCTCACGCAATCAGATCGATTACGACATCCCTGAGATCCAATACGGACTCAGTCAGGAATTCCTGGAAAGCTCCCTCAATAATCCCTACCTGAATGGCAACACACAGTACGGCTTTGGCGGGAGCAGCTCGAATACGCAGTACCCGGAGTCCGACTTCGGTAGTTCCAGCATCATCTCCGGCGGTGGTACGATCGAGATGCCGTATGAACCCTCTGTCACCTTGAACGATCTCAAGCAGAGCGATGGCAGTATCGGCCAAGTCTCCATTGACCGTGTCGGGCTGAATTGCAAAGTGTACGAAGGCGCCACCGACAGTTCCATGTCTAAGGGAGCCGGTCATTACAGTTCTTCTGGCCTCTACACCGGGAATGTTGGCTTGTTCGGCCACAACAGAGGGAATCATCCATACTTCGGAAAGCTGAAGAATGTGAAGGTTGGGGACATTGTTAAGTACAAGACTGCAATCGGCACGAAGACCTACAAAGTGACATTCGTTGGTGCGATCTCCTACACCGATTTCTCTTACCTCAATGAGATGGGAGATAATCGCATCACCCTGATCACCTGTATTGCTAACCAGCCCTCTCTGCGCCTGTGTGTGCAGGCTGTAGAGATTCGATAAACCATTGGAGGAAAACCATGAATAGTAAAAAGCCTCGCAATCGTGAGAATCGCACCCGATCCATTCCCGCAGAAGCTACCGTAACCGTCCATATGCTTCTGCCGCGCTCCGCTTATGAGGAGATGCGTCAGCTTTTGAGTGAACACAAACTCTCCAAAGCGGATATCCTCATGGCAGGCATCGCAGCCTGCTCGAATCAGAAAGTCGGCTGAAGAACACGCGTAGAGAGTGGCTGGAAAACTATCTTCTACGAGGTGACTCACATGAAAAAGCGTTTCATTTCATTTCTTTCCGGCATGGTTGTCGGCGCAGTCATGTTTGGCGGCAGCGTTGCATACGCTTCCGGCATTCTTGCCGATCTCAGCAACAATCAGATTTTTGTGGATGGCACACTTGCCCCCATGGAGGCGTATGTGATCAACGGCCACAATTATGTGAAATTGCGTGATATTGGCCAGGCTGTCGGTTTTAACGTCTTTTGGGATGATACTGCCAAATGCGTCCAGGTCGAATCGGACAAGCCCTATACTGGGATTGCGCCTACAAAGCAAGAGGGCGAGAAGACAAGTGGCCAGCTTCACCAGACTGATGTTGATGCCATAAAGAAGGATGTCGTTACCCGTACCAACACCCTGCGGCTTAATAAGGGAGTTGCTGTATTGGAGGTTAATAGCCTTCTGATGGATGCGGCTCAAGTCCGCGCGGATGAGATGGCGGCAAGTGGTGCCTATTCTCACACTCGCCCCGATGGACGCAGAAGCAATACCGTTACAGATAGCCGACGCACCGGCGAAACATCCACTGCATCACAGAACTGTACCTCGAACAACAGCACAAGACTTTATCTGATGCCGTCGTCAATCTTTGGTCGAATTCCAAGGGCCATGCGGATAACATGCTGAATGCTCGCTACGGCGAGATTGGCGTTGGTTTAGCGCGTGGTACGGACAGTAATGGCTTGGCGTGTTGGTACTGTGTGCAGGTCTTCCTCGTAGACGGATGCGAGGTCACATGGGTGGACGTTCCCGCAATAGGCTAATCAATGATTGCCTCTGCGGTGGATCAATCCATTCGAAAATGGTCAGTTCGAAAAGTGAATCATTCAACGAAGCAGGTTGAGGAAACTCGACCTGCTTTTCTTGTGTTACAAATGAAGGAGATCTCTTATGAAATCAATCAAAACCAGACTTGTCTCAGCATTCTTGCTGATTATGACAATTCTCAGCCTGTTTCCAACCACAGCATTCGCTGCGACCAGTACGGGAACAGGCATTAAACCCACCAGCAACACGAATTATTGGACAACGCGGCTTCTCCATGACGGCACTCCCTACAGCTATAAGCCTCCCATGGCCGCAGGCAAGCTGCTGTACTGCCTTGATCGTGGCTACGGCTATCGCTGGGGTACCGCAAGTTTCTTGAACAGCTACACCTATACCTCTGCGACAGGCGCGGATGCGGATACTGTCTTGAAGACGGCGCTGGCGCAGAGCGGCATGGGTGAACTCGACGCCCAGCAGCTTGAAAACTTCAAGTGGATGATGACATTCATCGTGGACTATAAGGGTGATATCCCCGGCAGCCTCTTTATGGCCGCGCAGACGTATGTGTGGGATCACCAGACCTTCAAGGGTGAGGGTGACGGCGATATCGATGCCGGAGGCTTTGCCAATGCGGATACCTATGAGACCTACTTGGGCTACATCGATTGGATGCTGGCACAGAAGGCCAAGGAAGACGCTGAATTCCAGAAGCAGATCGAAGAATACGCTGCCCAGGGGATCGTCGCTACTGTTGTAGAAGATGATGCTGCCAAATGGGCGGTCTACGCAAAGTCCAGTGTCAAGGGCCGACAGTCTTTCTTTAACTACTACGCGCCGAGAAAGCTCGTTACCAACACTCCTGGCGATGAACCGGATCAGCCGCCTGCGGGTGACGCTGACATTACTTTGAATAAGGTCGCTGCTGGAACAACCCGTGGTCTGGACGGCGCTAAATTTAACGTCTACCGCGACGGTCAAATCGTTGGTAGTGATGTGACGATGAATGGCGGCATCATTGAAGTCAAGAATGTCACAGAAGGCCTGTGGTCCTTTGTGGAGGTCGAGGCCCCGGAGGGCTTCTGTGCGGACTCCACGCCCATCAGCGTCTATGTCGATACCACCGATGGCGACAAGCAGTATACCGTTGTGGCAGAAAATTACGCGCTGCCTGACATGAAGATCATCAAGCGCGATGCGATGAGTGGCAAGCCCATTGCCGGCACAGTATTTTCCATTAAGTCTGTTACGGGCAACTTCTCCACGTCCGTTACTACCGGCACGGACGGTTCCGCCACCCTCTCGTCCATCCCCGCTGATGTCTATGTGGTGCGGGAAGAATCTGTCCCGGAGCCGTACATCGTGAGCAATACGGAGCAGACCGTGGCACTGCGCCCCGGCCAGACGAGCGAAGTCACTTTTGTGGACTACGAAAAGCCGGGCCTTGAGGTCATCAAGAAGAACATTGCCAATGGGGAGCCTCTCGGGGGTGTGACCTACCGTATCGAGCAGATCGACGGTAGCTTCTCCACCACAGCCACGACCGACAGTCACGGACGCATTTTCCTTGATTCTATTCCCGTTGGCACCTATAGGGTGACGGAGATCAATGTCCCCAGCCATGTCATTCTCTGCCCCATTCCACAAGAAGTGTCGCTGAAAGCCGGTGAAACCTCCACCGTTACATTCTTCAACGCACTCAAACCGACGCTGGAGATCCGTAAAGTGGACAGCGTCACCGGCGATCCCGTCAAGGGTGCCAAGTTCCAGATCTGGTATGCCAGCAACCATACTGATACCGGAGAGCTGAACGATCTCGGCGTTCATTACACCGATGAGAGCGGCAAGATCATTCTCCCCGAAGTCCAGGACGGCTGGTACAAGGTGACGGAGCTGGAGCCGGCGCCAGGCTACTCTATCAAGGAGCCTGCCACGCAGGAATGCTTCATTTCCGGTGGCGAGAGCAAAGTCCTGACTTTTGAGAATACGCCCCTTTCGGGCCATCATCATTCGCAAGGTGGATAGTGAGACAGGCCAGCCGCTGGAGGGTGCATGGTTCCGTATCCGTTATCTTGGCGGCACCTCCGGTACGGGTGGCACGGTCATCGGCGAGTACCGTACCTCTAGTAATGGCACCATTGTCGTGACTGGCCTCAAGGCAGGCACTTACGTCTGCGAGGAGATCTCGGCTCCGGATGGGTATGTCATAACCGACGCCACGGAGACGGTCTATCTTTCCGGTAAGGATCAGGATGTCATCACCGTTACTTTCGGCAACGATAAGATGGGTTCTTTACTCATTGTCAAAAAGGACGCCGTGACCGGCGCTCCCATTTCCGATGTGGAGTTCCTTGTGACCGACTCGGACGGAAGTGTAATCGGTACGGCGAATGGCCGCTATGTGACCGATAGCGCGGGAACCATCCGTATTGACGGCCTGACCCCTGGCATGACGGTCATCGCAAAAGAGGTGCGTGCCAAGGATGGCTACATCCTCGACGATACCCCGCAGAGCATCAAGATCAAGCGAAACTCTGTCATGACGCTGGAGTTCCGCAATCAACCCAAGGGCGGTGTGTTAGTTCGAAAGGTCGATGCTGCAACGAGCGAACCGATCTCCGATGTTGAGTTCCTCGTGACCGACTCCGATGGAAACTTCATCGGTAATGCCAACGGCAAATATGTGACGGACAGTGCAGGTACTTTTACCATTACGGATGTTGCTCCCGACACCACACTCGTCATCAAGGAAACTCATGCCAAGGATGGTTATATCCATGGACGATACCCCTCAGACGGTCAAGGTTAAGTCCAACGAAGTCATCACGGTGGAGTTCCGTAATCAGCCTAAGGGTGGCGTTTTGGTGAAAAAGGTGGACGCCGCAACGAATGAACCAATCTCTGATGTTGAGTTCCTCGTGACCGATTCTGACGGCAATTTCATTGGGAATGCCAATGGCAAGTTCATTACCGATAGTGCTGGTACCTTCACCATTACCGACATTGCCCCCTGGCACGACGCTTATCATCAAAGAAACGCGCGCCAAGGATGGCTATCTGCTGGATGATACTCCTCAG
>ENA-OQHF01000938-OQHF01000938.1-human-gut-metagenome-genome-assembly--contig:-NODE-938-length-16640-cov-2.795494_pt1 | contig 16640 bp, 11 predicted proteins | sample MGYA00242559_ERZ504709 | MGnify/ENA primary metagenome ERZ504709 (study PRJEB26092, sample SAMD00036203) | human gut metagenome | host: Homo sapiens | study: EMG produced TPA metagenomics assembly of... | reverse complement strand
GGATGGTCTTATACTCATTCTATGGATTTATCGCAAGAAATTCCTGAACCGTATCCACGAAATCAAAAAGAATTTAAGTGAATTAAACGAATTAATGTAAATATCCATTATAACTAAAGACACATATGTTGCAACGCTTATTTATATTCCTCCTACTTTTTCTGGTACTTCCGGACCTCTATCTTTACTTGAGATTCATTGTTCGTCTCACTGCAAAATGGTGGTTACGCGTTCTTTACTGGGTACCCAGTTTCTTGCTAACCGCAGGGCTTCTTTACTTGGTTTACTTTGCCAACAATGCTTTTGCGGAACGCCATACACAGGACATCGGGTGGTTCTCTATCATCTTTTTCCTGTTTACAGCTCCCAAACTATTGCTGGTCTTATTTACCGTACTCGGAATCCCTTTTCATAAATGGCTTCGCTGGCCGCGCACACCGTTTATATGCACCGGACTGACACTGGCCGTACTTAGTATTGTTATGATTCTCTACGGCTCTTTTGTCGGACGAACCCGGTTTGAAGTAAAAGAAGTCACTTACACCTCTCCCCGACTCCGCAGGCTTTCGACGGTTATCGTATTGTACAGTTATCCGACCTTCATATCGGCAGTTGGCAAGGAAACACTCCTGCTATTCGGAAGTTAGTGGATTTAGTGAATGCCCAGCAACCCGACCTGATTGTTTTCACCGGAGATCTGGTAAATCACCGGGCTGTCGAGCTGAATGATTTCCAGGAAATACTAGCCGGCCTGAAAGCCGGAGATGGAGTTTATTCCATACTTGGAAACCATGATTACGGACCTTATTTTCATTGGAAAAGCAAACAAGATCAGGACAATAATCTGATCGAACTTAAACAAAGGCAGGCAGCTATGGGCTGGAAGTTATTAAACAACGAACATACATTTCTGATTCAAGGCAATGACAGCATCGCCCTTATCGGAGTAGAAAACCAAGGAGAACCTCCCTTTTCGCAACATGGCGACCTTCCAAAAGCGAAAGCAGGAATCGAAGGAATGTTCAAGCTACTTTTAAGCCATAACCCGACACATTGGAGACGGGAAGTACTTCCGGAATCGGATATAGATACTTTTCTCTTCAAATTTCTTATTCACGTTGGGATAAACCTGAATATTTCCCGCATTCTCTCCCGTCAAACGCATTGAAGCCGACAACACGTAATACACGACACCCGGTTTTGTTTGCACCGGAATCTTCTTCACGAAACAAACATCCGGTTGACCATCCTGATTCAAATCATACTCCGTATCTAATGCTTTCACGTAGATTCCATCCCACGTATCCTCCATCAAATGCCCCTCTTTCCAACGGCGAATATCATCAAAACGTAATCCCTCGGACACCATTTCTATTCCCCGTTCCCTGCGAATCTCCAATAAAACGGCATCAGATATTGAAGGAAAATAATATTCCTGCAAGTACGTGTCGGCAGAAGCAGGTTCCGCAGTATTCGTGATTCCAGCTCTTCCCCGCAGCACCCCAATCGTGTTCTTCCAATCCTGAGATGTAAACTCCCCCAATTCCCGTGCCGCCTCGGCATAATTCAACAAAACCTCAGCATAACGGATAATTGGATAATCATATGCTTCCATTCCTGTAGGTACCCCATCACGTTCACAACACCATTTATGAGGGAAATACCCTGTACCAGTAGAAGGCATAAAGTTCTTATGAGAAGCATTCGCAATTTCTTCTGCACTTCCAGTCCAGTCTATACGTCCTCCTCCTGTTCCCCAATATGTATGTCCAGGAATCATAAGCGTATTGCTCATTCTGTTATCTCGGTCCTTGAACTCGGAATCCACTTTACTATAATCCCATGTCTGAGGGTTAATGGGTAAGCCATTACTTTGCAAATACATATTTGCCATTTTACGTGTCACGTATACAGCATTACCCAATCGTCCTTGTGTGATATTAAAACCAATAGAAGCCAATGTAGGATCATGACGTCTAGTAAAAATGTATTCCTTATTCCCACTTTTAGTAATACCAGCAGGATTCGATTTATCATTTTCAAGGATAAAAAGATATTTGTAAGCTTCAGTACCTAATTCCTCTGGAGCAAACAGTTCAAAGAAACCACTTTCTATTACATCATGAGCAGACGTTGCAGCTATATCCAATAATGCGCTTGAACGATCATTGTTCTGTCCACCATTACGAAACTTTTGCCAAGTACCTTCATAAAGAGCGACACGAGAAAGAAAAGCACTCGCAGCCTGACTAGACAAACGACCTTCATCTTTACTGCTAATCTCATTTGCTTCAGGAAGAAGTCTGATTGCTTCTTCCAAATCTTCCAGAATAAAATCAACCACCTCATCGCGAGAGTTACGGGCCATTTGCATTTCAGGTGAATCAATATCCAATGGAGTACGAGTAATAATGACATCTCCATATACCTGCAACAAATCAAAATAACAATAGGCTCTGAAGAAATGGGCCTCACCCACTGATGTTTCGATATCTGCCGGAGCAGCATAACCTTCAGCCTGCTGCAATAATGTGTTCACCTGACGGATACGATTGTAATTATTGGTGTAAGTTTTATCCGACGACGGAATACTATTCGTTCCATTACTGTAGACATCCAATGTGATTCCTGTCCGCAAATCAGAACGAACATCACTATGAGGACTATCATCCAATTGTTTAAAATCGACAGTCCAGCCATAGAACTGAGTAGCAAACAATTTAAAATGGTCTGGAGTCTGCCAGTAATTTGTATCTGCCAACTGAGTTTTCGGCTCCATGTCAAGACATGACTGAAACGTTAGCATAGAAAATAATCCCTAAAATATATGTTATCTTTTTCATCATTTCTTTATTTTTAGAAAGTAGCATTGATACCAAAAGTAATTGTACGATTAAATGGATAGCGCTGTTTATTTTCCACTTTGCGTGTAGCCTCAGGGTCCCAGCCATCGTTTATATATGATTTTTCCCACAAATCTGCTCCCGCAACATATACACGTAGATTGCTCAAGAAACCTGTTTTACTTATCAAATTCTTAGGGAAGGTATATCCTAATACAATATCCTTCAAACGAAGATAAGCACCATTTTCTACAGACCATGTAGAAGCCATGTAATTGTAGTTGTTAATATCATTATTGTTTGAGTAGCTCGGATAATAGTTATTGGGAGTTTCAGGGCTCCAAACATTGCCCACACTTTGATTAGATGTATTCAACCAAATAGCTTTAAAAGGTACTTTCCATGCATCAATTTCGCGATAGATGGTACGATCTCCAACTCCTTGAAATACTGCATTAAAATCAAATCCCCTCCATTCGAAACCGAAGTTAAAAGAGAAAGACAGTTTGGGATCATCAGTACCTAAAAAGACTAAGTCATCCTGAGTAAGTTTACCATCTTTATTGACATCTTCATACATATGATCTCCTAAACGAAGGTTAGCAGGCATATTTACGGAGTTGTTTCCTGTATATTTCTGTGTATACTTCATCAGCTGCTCATCTGTCTGAATTTTCCCCATATAACGATAACCAAATATAGAGTTTAACGGATAGCCATTCAATGCTGCATTGTATCCAGCCTCTACCACCACTTCTCCTCCATCAATCAATTCATTCGTCATATAAGTTAATGTTCCACCTAAATGGTAATTTACCTCACCTATCTTATCACGCCAGGTCAAACTTCCATCATATCCTTTGGCCATAAACTTTCCGGTATTGGTACTTGGTGCTGTACCACCTAACACACCTGGATATAAACGGGAAATCAACATGTTGTTATTTTTTTTCATAAATAATTCAAAGGTTCCGGTAAGTCGATTTCCTATGAAACCAAAGTCTAAACCTAAATTGTAATTATAAATACGTTCCCAAGTACGTACTTTACTTACCAACCCCGCTGATTCCACGTAAGTTCCTTTTGATGTTCCCAGTAAAGCACCACTATTTGACTTATAATTATACAACTGGATACCATCATAGCGTCCGATACCACTTTGATTACCTACCTCTCCGTATGAAGCGCGTAATTTCAATTCGCTCACGTAGTCATGAATACCTTCCATAAAGCTTTCCTCACTGATTCGCCATCCAGCAGATGCTCCCCAGAAGAAATTCCAACGGTTTTCTGGCAAGAATTTAGAGGAACCGTCATAACGGGCATTCAACTCTGCCATATACTTCGACTTATAATTATAGTTGAAACGCCAAAAATAAGACAATATAGCCTCTTCCCACTTATCAACTTTATCAATATAAACCTGTCCTTTACCATTTAATGATTCAATGGCAGACTCTACATCCATGACTTTAGTAGCGCTGTAATCATATGCTGCATAATCATACTGTACACCTCCCATCACAGCCAAATCATGAACCTCGTTCAACAACTTCTTATAAGTAAGGAAAGCAGAAGCCGTACAATTATCTGTGCGGGATGCGCTCTTCATGTAAGAAGATTTTTCCTGTGCAGGATAAGGAGAGTTTTCATTTCTGATTAACGTACCATCATACTGATACCAGTCAATAGACAAATATTGCTCATCACGCATTGCCGTATTTGTGCTATATCCTACAGTTCCTTGAAAATCAAGCCCCTCCAATATGTTTATTTTTAAGACCTCATTTACGCTCATACTAGTAACCGTCAGTCTATTATCGCCACCAAGTTCTACCTGCCAGTTAGGAGTATGAATTCCACCCCATGCATAAGGCTTACCATCTATAGTTGATACTGGCAAACCTGGTTGAGGAATCGAAACACCAAGAACCGCACCAATCTGTGTGGGAGCTACCTGATGCTGACGGCTAGCGGCCATATTAGAATCCAAGCTAACACGATTAGAAATTTTAAAACTATTAGATAAACGCACATTATAACGTTCATTTGAATTATTACCCCATTGCAAAGTACCTTGATCATTCAGATAACCCAATGAAAGACGGTAACTAGATTTATCAGTTCCTCCTGAAAGACTCAAATTGTGTTGTGTAGAATTTGCATTTCCCCATAACACATCTGTCCAGTTCATATCGTGAAACACAAAATCGGCTACACCAATAAAAGCATTAGGAATTGGATTAGGAACCGAACCATCTCCCCCATTCAAGTTTATCCAGCTTCCCTTTAAAGACTTTGCCAACTTAGCATAACGTATCCATTGATCATCCTCTCCATAACCATCATTAGTACGTGCCTGAATTACCCCATCAGCCCATTCATCAAGGCTCATCAAACGAGGTTGCAATCCCACGATTTTACGAGTAAACGAACCGCTATATTCTATTTTTGCTTTACCTGCATCCGGACGTTTCGTTGTTACCAGAATTACACCTCCAGCTGCCTTAGCTCCATAAATGGCTGCAGAAGCATCCTTTAAGAAGTTAATGGATTCAATATCATCTGCACTTAACTGGGACATTTCACTTACACTGCTTGCAGGCACACCATCAATAATCAGCAACGGGTCTACAGAATTCTTAGATACTGCACCACGTATAGATATTCCCCATCCTTCCTCACCAGGAGCAGCAGAAGAACGAGTAATACGTAGTCCTGGTACCTGTCCCTGCATAGCTGAAAGAGGGTTACTCACCGTTCCTTTGTTTTGGAACATTTTCTCATCCACAACTGTTACAGATCCTGTCAAAGTCTGTTTCTTTTGAGCTCCATAGCCTACAACCACTACTTCATCCAAAACCTCTGTATCTTCCTTAAGAATGACTTTCGACAAATTAGGATTAGAAGCTGGCAATTCTACCGTTTTATAGCCAATATAAGAAATCACCACTACTGCATTCTTAGAAGACACATTCAACGAATAATTTCCGTCAATGTCTGTGATCACTCCATTTGTAGTTCCTTTTTCAAGAACACTTGCACCAATAACGGGGATACCCTCCGCATCCAGCACTTGTCCTTTCACACTTACCGATTGCAGAACCGATTGTACAGAAGTCACCTCCGCATGCATCGGAGCCACATTGCCGGCTACTAAAGCCGAAACCATCATGGCTGAAAAAAGGACTCTCTGCGATGAATTTTTCAGAAAACCATTCTTCATAAGATTAAACTTTAAATTAACGTTTTTACTTCTTATCATTATTTTATATACATTGTTTCATATAGTTGCGTACTTCCTTGCGGCTGATGAACAGATGGTTCTCTACCGTACGAACAGAAAGATTCAATTCGGCCGCAATATCTGCCGATGTTTTCCCCTCAAAACGATTCATAATATAGATTTTACGACGCTGACAAGGCAGACAATTCACTCTCATCAGTTCTTGCTTCTGCAAGTCACGTACAATGACACAGGCATCTGCATCTCCAGCACGCTGTGACTGATAATTTTCCATCCAGATAAGCGGCCACTTCCTGTTTTTTCATAAAAATGGCGGAGATAGTCAGACACCAGATTACGTACAATCGTAAACAAGAAATATTTTACGGTATCGGGACGAAGCATAGCACGGTATTCCAAAAGGCGAAGATATGCGTCCTGAACCAAATCTTCCGCATCTTCTTTTTTCCCTATTTTCTTATAGATATAAAAGAAGACCGACTGATGGTAGTCCGCAAAAATCTGTGCTACTAGCTCATTGGATGTGTTCGTCAGGTCTTTCATAAATTAGCTTGTTTTGGTTTTTTGACACTGCAAATGTATCTACAATCCCAAAAAACTAAAAACAAATGTAACATGGAATAAATCTCACCTTATCATGCAAGACTAGTTTCTACACAAACAATTGATTAACAACGAAATAAAACATCCCGCACGAGAGTCTCAAATTATTATTTGACACTTACGTACAGGATGTTTTTCCCTATTTTGACACTAAAAAGTCCGTTAATCTACCGGACGATGCTCACCTGAGACTTGTTTGATGTATTCGTTCGGAGTTATTCCTGCCAGTTTCTTAAATGTGCGGAAGAACGAGGCACGCGAACTGAAACCACAAAGTTCTGCCATGGCCGTCAGAGTATATTTTGCATACTCATCTTTCAGGATAAGCGACTTGAATTCTTCTACACGATATTCGTTGATGTAATCATAATAATTCTTCTCCAAATACTGGTTAAAGAGATATGAAAGTGAGTGAGAAGTTGTGCCTATTGCTACGGCAAGGTCTGCCACTTTAAGGTTCGGATTGCGATAGGGTTTGTTGCGCTTCATTTCCTGCTCCAGCAAACGGAAAAGTCGCTTACACTCTTCCGGACTGACTTTATTCGTCCGGTATTTATCCTCAGTGGAAGATGTTGACTTTTTCTCAGGTTTCGGCATTGCTGGCCTCTCCAACACTTCTTCCTGCGCAATTTCGACTTCCTGAGAGGTTTCTTCAGGTTCTTTTTCCGTCTTTTCTGCCTCTATGACTACCGGCATTTCGGTATCATTAATACCGTTCAGTTTGCGCAATACAGACCATACCACGCGCAACAGACAACGACGGAATATATATACACCAGCCACCACCAAAAACTATTATAATAAATAGGTACAACCCATGCAACCAGGAACGATTCGGAATGCAAATATCCAGCGTCATGGCAGAATCAGGATAACCAATCTGACGGATAATGAAGGAAGTGACCCCAGAAGGCAAATCATATAAAGAAACTTCCGATTTTCCCATCAAGGAAATCCATTCTCCCTCCTCTCCTAACTTATACTCATACATCAGGCTGTTCGGGTCGCTGTACGTAAGTGCAGAGAACTGAATGATTACACTCTTCTGCGAATTCTCCAGCGTGAGCGCATAATGACCTTCTTCTCCAGAAAGCTGATGCTGCATGCTCTTACCATTGACCAGCACATCCGACAACGAAATAATATAACGGCTGGGGAGCATATCCATGTCTTTCCCGTTCAGGCGCACCAGTCCTCTGGAGTTACCAAACCAGAAGTTTCCTTCTTCATCTTTTATCGGAATGCAGTTGATGAATATCAGACTGGGAATACCATCGGCAAAATTGAAAGGTACGACCTTGGTTTTCTTGTCGAAACGGTACATACCCTTATTGGTCGCCACCCATAACCAGCCTTCCGAGTCTTCCACCACGGCCATCAACGACTTTCCATCCAACAGCGTTCCTGGAGTGAGCCGGCTAAAATGACTCATGGTAAGGTCGGATACAAACAATTCTCCTTTATCTGGCAAGAAATAGAGCTGATGGTCAGAAGTTTCATAAATCATACGGATTTTTTCTTTATGCACAAATCCTTCCGGGAACACATCGTTCTTCAAGCTTTCGGACGACGGGTCCCAGATGCAGATACCGCTTTCCGTACAAATCCATCCTTTATGGGATGAATCAAAATAAATCTCATAAACGTTGCCTTCGGGCAGCTTGGAACTGTCGCTCTTGAAGTGACGCACAATTTTCCCGTTCCGGTAACAATACAATCCAGCAGAAGTACCTATCCACAGATTTCCCCGATCGTCAGGACGAAGTACAAAAATATGTCCATGCCGGAAGGGTTCGGAAGCAATCTCAAAATCCCGCAGTTCCAGTGTGACCCCATCGAGCACATACATACCTCCCCCATAGGTTCCGATATAATATTTCCCGTCGAAATAACAGCTTGACACAATGATGGAAGCCCGCAGACGGGGCGCCTTGAATATCTGGAACCTGCCATCGGCCTCATCGATAAACACAAAGCCATCGCGCGAACCTATCAGTTTCTGACTTCCATGAAAGGCAATGGTACGGACAGCCATGTCTCTGGAATCAAACAAATTCTCATATTGATAGGTGGAAAACAAGTCGCTCTGGAACAAGGTGTAGTCTACACCCAACTGGTAAAAGCCAATCCATAACAAGCCGTCACGGTCGACCAATACAGAGTACACAGAATTGGAACGAATCTGGCTATCCGCCTCACGGTCATGCCGAAAGGTACGGATAACACGCTGGCGACTCACTGAAATAAAATGTACACCGTTTCCGTCCGTTCCTACATAGAGCAGGTCTTTCCCATCGCCTGACAAGGCAGAGATGACTCCGCAACCTACATCCAGATAGCGTGAAAAGTGCTTGCTGGCTGTATCAAAAAGCACCAGCCCGCTAGTCATTGTACCCATAAAAATCTTTGAACCGATACGTGTGATGTTATAGAAAGAAAGGTTCTGCCCGTTCTTCGCCAATTTGTCTGAGAAAGAAGTGATGGACTGGTCGGACAAACGAAGAGATTTCAAGCCTCCCATCGTAGAGAGCCACAATATACCGTTTTCTCCTTCCACCATTCCCGTTACAAAATTCGCACGCGAAAAGATATTCTTGTCTACCAGCACATGTTCAAAAACTCCTCCCTTGTATACATACAATCCTTTTTCCGTTCCTACATAGAGCACATCCCCCAACTTACAGAATGCATGTACCCCGCTTGTAATCATTTCAGGAGCCAGCCGTTCGAGCTTCTCGGCATCATCGGCCAGACGGAAAAGTCCCATGCCCGTGCCAACCCACAGTTCATTGCCCGGCATCTCAACCAGTGCAAACACCCGCTTCAGGTTCTCATTGCTGCCCTCTACCATGTAATGCTCCAGGCGTATACCATCAAAACGCTCTACTGAGGTATTCGTTCCCATCCAGACATAACCTTTTGAATCTTTGTATATCGTATTAATGACCAAATCAGGAAGTCCGTCGGATACGGACAAACTACGGATTTCGGAGGAAACAGCTCCCGCTTGCAAACAGCACAGACTGGTTAACAAAAGGAGATAAATATATATCAAACATTTCTTCATTTACAAAACTGCCATAGGTTTCATGAGCAAAAATACATAGAATCTGCCATTAATTTCATAAAATATCCGACAAAAAACCGCACTGTTCTTCCCAGACATCAATACAAAACCTCATACCCTGATAAGTACTGTCAAAGAAGTACTACAATACTTCCTCGACAGTACCACAGTACTTCCTTTGCAGTACTTCAGTACTGCAAAGGAAGTACTGGAAGAGCGTATACAATTATAAATCAATATATTACTACAAAAAGTAAACTTAAAATTTCATTTTACTTCAAAAGACGTAACTCTTTTGAAACTGAAAGCGTATATTTTTTCTTTCCTACAACTACCCTACAAGGAGCCGTAGCCGTATACATCCATTTTCCATCCTGCTTCAGCAGCAAGACATCAGCAGGTGCATCTGTCCGGATGCTCACTCCATCTGCTTCCAGCTGTGTACCGTTGCCCAGGAAGGCCTGAATAGTCTCTCCCTTTTCCGACTGACGACACAGCGCATAGCCTGCACGGGCCTGCAACTCTTCCAACTTGCAGTGGTGTGCATTCTCATCCGACGACAGAATCCAGTCGACATTTCCATTGGTCAGTGCCACGCGTATGCCGACATGGCTGCCCTGCTGTTCACTCTTTACCTGCGGATAATCGACCGACGCAATGCAGGAAGGTTCTTTTACGGTAGAAGGTTCATACACGGCCACAAACGGACGGTTCCAAGCTTCTCCTTTCTGGCGTGCCACGAAAGTGAGCGTAGGCTGGTCCTTGATGGAATACGGCATGTTCTTGATACGGCTCAGTCCTTCCGTCATGGGGCTCAGGGCTGAAAAGATTTCGCGTCCCTCCTCCCCTTTCATCCAGAGGTTCATCGTAATATCGTCCTTGTCGGGCATCTGGATGGTAAATCCGGCTTTCACGTCTTTGCTTGTCACCGCCCGCTTCTTATTATATATATAGGAATAAGCATACAGATGGGCTCCGGCAAAGGCCAGTTCCTGCGTAGGCTGAAGTCCGAGTTCACTGCCATCGGCCGCTGTCAGCGTCATCTGCTGTCCTAAGTTATGATAGAAATAGTCGTGCATCTTGTCGCCGCCTTCTACTTTCCGGCTACGGAATATATCGATATAATAGCCTGCAGAATCGCCCACATTGACAATTCCGTTAAGGCGGGTCTGGTCGGCAAAAGTTTCCGGTTCGCGGAAGTAGACTTCACTATAAGAAATCGGCTGATAAGGAAGCCGTTCGCCTGCCGCAGGATACAAGGCACACAGGGTTGAAGGAGTGTGCTCTTCATGACGGGATAAGAAGAAATTCCGTCTACGCAGACCGTATTATGCGAAGGGAATTGGCTGTAGTACTCCAGGTAATCCAGGCCCTGATACAAAGTTTTTCCAATACCGGCATCCGGACCGAGCACGTAGCCCTTGCCATACAGTTCCATGCTGATGCCGTTGGCGTGCATGTGATTGCCTTCACTTCCGTTCAGTGACACCATCAGACTGTGACGGGAATTCATCCCGTTACGCTGTACCAGCCAGCTCACATTCGGAGCATAGAAGGTAGGAGTTACATAGTCGTCAATCTGGCCAGCCTTCACTTTTTCATCCAACACGAGCGGTTTCCCGGCAAAGAAAGAAGTAATGGCTACCGGTGCCTTGCCTCTTTCTGCCACCGGAAGAGAAGAAGACGGGTCGAATAGTTTCAGCATGGCCGTAAACTTATGTTCCTCTTCGGACTTTCCATGGGTACGGGCATTCTGAATCATATAACGGAAAATATCCGTCCGCAGTGTGGAAGGATGCGTATCGCCAAATCCGCAGACCATACGGTTCGGGAAGAGATATTGCGGCATGGCTTCTACGGCTTTCGAAAGTACCGGAATCTCCCGAGTCAGGTCCATACCCAGATTCTCATCGAACAGGCTGACAAAGCTGGCATAATCACCTACCACCACACTGCTGTAACCGGGGCACTCTGCCCAGACACCCGTGGCTGCATCGAATCCGTAATCGGCCAGTTTTTTCAATGACCACTGACGAATGGATGACTGGTTCACCAAATAATCGATATAGTACTGGCGCCCTTTGCCGTCGGCATACTTCGCATCATCTTCCAGAATCAGGGCAATATTCATAATAAAATGCGCCTGCAGCAGGTTCCAGTTGTTGTGAGGCACTCCGTTGGCGATGATATTATCGGCACATTTCTTGAACGCATCGGCATAGATGGTCATCTTTTCAGGCTTTTCTTTCTGCAGATACGCATAAAGGAAATCATAAAGCGGCACCAAGGAATTTATGACATCTTCATGAATCACCTCAAAGGAAGTCATTCCTACGAGCGTCTGCTGGTGACCATAATTCAAGTCGACAGGCACATTGCGGTAGTACAGACCTGTCATGTACACATCAAAGACGGAAGCAGCTGCCGTGGCATACTTCTGCTCGCCGGTCAGCCACCAGAGGAATGCCGCATCGCGGGCTATGCCTACGATTTCATTGTTGATGCTTTCAATTATTCTTCCGGTTTTGCTGATGCTCACCCATTCGTAAGGATTACCTTCCAGGATACTGTTGGCCAGATACATTCCTCTGGCATCTTCCTGATAAGGCTCCAAGTCCTCCAGTCGAGGACGTTTGTAATTGGTGGCATGGCTGCGTGCTCCGGTAAATACCACTGTTGGAGCCGGTGCCTTCTCACCTCCGGCATGGTCGTAGTACTCACCTTTTATATATACATCGGTGGCATGTGTGTTCCAGTACATCAGCAAACGGGAGGACAGCCAATCCGTTCCGCGGTCCACATATTTATCTGTCCGCTGCCGAAGCCGCTCATACACGTCTTTTGCCCAAGGAGCCTTTTTAATCAACTCCTGAGTTTCTTTCTTCCCCTCCTGTGTGGTCAGATAGCGGGGATGTCCTTGCGGAAGTTTCAAGTCCAACCGCCCGGTTTGTGCTTGTACCGCCCCTATAACCACAGACAGGCACAGCCACAGAATCACTCTTTTCATATCTTCTAGTTTTTTATTTTCACAATAACTAATACGAATGAACACATAAAAATACTCAAAAGTTGACAGAAGTTTTTTACTTTCATCGTTTGCAGAAATGTTAAAAACGAAGGAGAACGAAAAAAAGGACGAAACATGCTCTAAAACATGGGCTTTTATTAGTGTATTTTTACACTTATCCGTAATATTGCACTTGAATTAGTGTTACTAATACACTTTGAAAAACGAACAGCATAAAACACGTTTTTGATAACCGCAAAATCAATACACAAATAATTAAAATAATACTATTATGAATTGGAATTCAACTGAATTTATTTGGCTCGACTGGCTGGTCCTCACCGTCGGAGTCATTGCTATTGTGTGGGCTGTTTACCGTGCAATAAAGAAAGATCAGGAAAAGATGAAAGGTGCCGACAGTCAGGACTACCTTTTCGGAAAAGGGGAACCTTGGTACATTATCGGTGCTGCTATCTTCGCAGCAAACATCGGTTCTGAACACCTTGTAGGATTGGCAGGTACAGGTGCAAAAGACGGTGTGGGAATGGCACACTGGGAAATGCAAGGATGGATGATTCTTATTTTAGGATGGTTGTTCGTTCCTTTCTATCAGTTATTAAACAACAAAATGGGCAAGATTATCACTATGCCTGACTTCCTGAAATTCCGCTACACACAACGTACTGGTTCATGGTTATCTATCATTACACTGATTGCCTACGTATTGACAAAGGTATCTGTAACTGCATTCACTGGCGGTATCTTCTTTGAATACCTGCTCGGACTTCCATTCTGGTGGGGAGCAATCGGCCTTATCTTCATCACGGCTATCTTCACTGTCTTCGGAGGTATGAAAGGTGTAATGACACTTTCTGCCATCCAGACTCCTATTCTTATCATTGGTTCATTCTTAGTTTTGTTCTTAGGCTTGAATATGCTGGGCGATGGCAGCATCTCAGAAGGATGGTCACAAATGATGGCCGTTTGTAACGCCGCACACGACGGTTTCGGAACAACTCACATGTTCCACACTGACCCTGCAGACCCTATGTATCCGCAATTCCCGGGTTATGTGGTATTCCTCGGAGCATCTATCATCGGTTTCTGGTACTGGTGTACTGACCAGCACATCGTACAGCGTGTGCTCGGACAGACTAAAGGAGAAGACAACCGCAAAGTTATGGCACGCGCACGCCGCGGTACAATCGCAGCCGGTTACTTCAAACTGTTGCCTGTTTTCATGTTCCTGATTCCGGGTATGGTGGCATTCGCACTCTCACAGAAAACCGGCAGCAACATCGTAATGGACATCACCAACACACATGACACAGATGGTGCTTTTGCCATGATGGTTAAGAACATCCTGCCTGCAGGTGTGAAAGGTATCGTAACCATCGGTTTCATCTGCGCCCTGGTGGCTTCTTTGGCTGCATTCTTTAACAGCTGTGCGACATTGTTTACAGAAGACTTCTACAAACCTATGAAGAAAGGCATGAGCGAAAGCCACTACGTAATGGTAGGCCGTATAGCTACAGTAGTTGTCGTACTGTTGGGATTGGCTTGGATGCCTATCATGATGAACATGGGTAACCTGTATTCTTATCTTCAAGATATTCAGTCTCTGATTGCTCCTGCCATGGTAGCCGTATTTACCCTGGGTATCTTCTCTAAGCGCATCACACCGAAAGCTGGAGAATGGGGACTTATCGGAGGCTTCCTTATTGGTATGCTGCGTCTGTTGACCAACGTGCTTACCGACTCTGGTAAAGCGGTAATGGACGGAGCGTTCTGGGAATGCACTTCTTGGTTCTGGCAGACTAACTGGCTTATCTTTGAAGTATGGTTGCTGGTATTCATCGTTATCATGATGTACGTAGTATCCATGTTTACTGCCAAACCGACATCTGAACAAATTGCAGCCATCACTTTCACCGGTGATTACAAGAAAGCAATTCGCGAAAGCTGGAATATGTGGGATGTAATTGCCACATTGGGCGTTGTAGTTCTCTGCGCTTTATTCTACGCATACTTCTGGTAATCCATAGAAACCAACTCATAAAAAGAGGACATGCAAATCAAAAGCCGCATGTCCTCTTACCTTTTTTTATAGAAACTACTGAAAAACACACATTCTATGTTGAAAAACATCTGAAAAAAAGAACAAGCAATCGTTTTAAGTGTTACTTTTACACCATAGATAACAACATCAATAATTTCACATGAAAAGCATGAATAAATCTTTCTTAGGGGCAAGTATCATTCTTGCAGTATTGAGCGGTTGTGCTTCCAAGCAAGCCCAGCAACCGGAGCTGACTTTATCAGGCTTGAACCCTGCTAATTTTGAGGTTTCAGCTGAGAATGCCAAACCTATCAAACTTTATACTTTAAAAAATAGCCAGGGTATGGAAGTTTGTGTAACCAATTTCGGCGGACGAATCGTATCGGTCATGGTTCCCGATAAAAACGGAAAGATGACGGATGTAGTTTTAGGTTTTGACAGCATTGCAGATTATCAGAATATTCCAAGTGACTTCGGAGCTTCTATCGGCCGTTATGCCAACCGAATCAATAAAGGAAAAATCACTATCGACAGACAGGAAATCCAGCTTCCGACCAATAACTTCGGACACTGTCTGCACGGCGGTCCTACCGGATGGCAGTATCAGGTATACGAAGCCAATCAGGCTAATGACAGCACCATCGTACTGACGATGAAATCTCCTGATGGAGACAATAACTTCCCGGGAAATGTGACTGCCAATGTGACTTATTCATTGACTGCTGACAATGCCATCGATATTAAATACGATGCCACTACTGACAAGACAACAGTCATTAACATGACCAACCATTCTTATTTCAACCTGAATGGCGACCCGTCTAAACCAGCTACAGATCACCTGCTCTACGTAGCTTCCGACAGTATTACTCCGGTAGACAGCACCTTCATGACAACAGGTGAAATGATGGCAGTAAAAGATACTCCGTTTGACTTCAACACAGCGAAAGCCATCAGCGAAGGAGTGACAGATTTCTCTAACGAACAAGTAAGATTCGGTAACGGATTTGACCATAACTGGGTACTGAAAACCAAAGGTGACATCAATCAGGTGGCAGCTAAACTGACCAGCCCGACAACCGGTATCAGTCTGGAAGTGTATACAGACGAACCGGGTATTCAGGTGTATACCGGAAACTTCCTGGATGGTACAGTGAAGGGTAAGAAAGGTATTGTTTACCCGCAGCGTGCATCTGTATGTCTGGAAACACAGCACTATCCTGACAGCCCTAACAAACCACAATGGCCTTCTGTTATCCTGACTCCGGGACAGACTTACCACAGTCACTGTATCTTCAAGTTTACAGTAGAAAAATAACAGAGACCTAAGAAACCAAGTTGTAAAGAACCAAAAGTCACGAACTTCATGACCACATATTATAATCATAATCCCAAATTTTATGTCGGAATCGACTGTATTATCTTCGGATTCGACAAAGGCGAACTGAATCTATTGCTACTCAAAAGAAATTTCGAGCCTGCAATGGGACAATGGTCGCTGATGGGAGGCTTCATCCAGGAAAACGAAAGTGCCGATGATGCTGCCAAACGCGTATTGAGCGAACTGACCGGACTGGAAAATGTATACATGGACCAGATTGGTGCGTTCGGAGCTGTAGACCGAGATCCGGGCGAACGAGTTATCTCACTGGCTTATTATGCCTTAATCAACATCAATGAATATGACCGTGAGCTGGTACAGCAGCACAACGCATACTGGGTAAACATTAATAACCTACCCGACCTGATTTTTGACCACAATGAAATGGTTGAGAAGGCTCGTGCCATTATGAAGCAAAAAGCTTCAAGAGCCC
>ENA-OQHF01000937-OQHF01000937.1-human-gut-metagenome-genome-assembly--contig:-NODE-937-length-16643-cov-2.966215_pt1 | contig 16643 bp, 20 predicted proteins | sample MGYA00242559_ERZ504709 | MGnify/ENA primary metagenome ERZ504709 (study PRJEB26092, sample SAMD00036203) | human gut metagenome | host: Homo sapiens | study: EMG produced TPA metagenomics assembly of... | reverse complement strand
ATGCCCGCCATGATCTGCATTAAGGTAGATTTGCCGCAGCCGTTTTTCCCTGCGATCGCAACGCACTCCCCCGGCTTAACCTGAAAGGTGATATCGGACAGTACTTTCTTTTTTCCATAACTTTTTCGAATCTGTGTTACCTCTATCATGTTATCTCAATTCTTCTTAATCTGCTTTTCATTGTCTTTTTGTGATTTTTCAGTACTTCACAATTACGATTCGTAACTGTTCAGTTCTACTTTCTTTACAATCAAAATTTTTTCCCCTCTGCGCAGATCCTCATCCGTCCGGTGATTATCCCGCAGAATATCTTCCACCGTTGTGTGATTCTCCTTTGCGATACTCCAGAGCGAATCTCCGTCCTTTGCAATGTAGCCGACCAGTCCCGGACGCTTCTGTAACTGCTCCATATCCAGAGGCTCCTCACGCGTATCAGTAATATTATCTATCTGTTCCTGCTCAAATGCAAGCAAATCTAATCCGATCACCGCTTTTATTTCCACATGATCCTGATCGAGCATGACCGCGGACAACTGGCTGATCCTGCAATCAAGCTCTGTCTGCAGTTTATTTTTCTGCTCCAAAGCCTCCAACTCTTCCGGCTTATTGCGCTCTGTCCGCGCCGTCTGCTGTGGGATTTCAATGAGCTGTTCAAATGGATAAATCTCTCTGGCAGAACCGATTGGCATCTGATCGTCGGTCGTGATATAAAGCAGTTCTGTGACCAGAATCCCCTCTGCACGCACGCCCTGTTCGGTCAATTCCGTGCTCTCTAAATGAACCGTTCCCTCACAGGAACAAATCTGTAAAATCTTCTCCTGACTTTCCGCTAACTCCATCTGCTCGTTCAGGCGGCACTGGCTGTCATTTTTCACAGAAATATGATGTAAAGTCACGCCTGTGCAGACCGGAATGATCTCCTTTTTCAGAGAATAAACGTCCTCTAACATGGAAATCTCCTGTTCTTTCCACACCCGGATATCCAGATTCATCACAAGTTCCAGGACCAGAACGCGCTCCTCACCGTCGTAGTCCGGCTTTACCTCAAGTTCCATGGAAGCCGGTCTTGCCTTCACTTTATAAATAATATCTGCCTCCGTTCCTGCGTCACATTCCACACCGCAGTCCAATGGAATCACCGTCTCATACCACTGCACGCGGTCTGTTTCCTCTTCCTCCTGATACAAAACGGAGATGAGCACTTCGCCACTCAGTTTTACACCGTCCTGCCCCATTTTTGTATCCAGATTGCGGATTTCTAAGCTTTTCCATAAAATTTCCTGCACATTGGGTTTGCTTGACGGCAGTGTGATCTCGCTTTTCTGGCGGCACTGATCGCGCTTCATACATAAAAGCTGTAAGATATTTGTGTTCCGATAACGTTTTTCACATCCGTCATCCGCCTCTATCCCAACACAGAGTTCATCCTCTTTTTCCCGCGGTTCTTCTGTCTTTAACAAAATGACTGCCCGCACGCTGATTTTTCTGGAATGGATGACTCCGATCGTGAGATCCTCAATCTCTCCGGATGCCTGTATCACATCATATTCCTGTACACCGTCCATGTTGAGTTTTTCCTGAAACGGTATCTCTCCTTTCAGACAGCTTATTTTTCCATTTTCCTGATCGCTGCGGTACAATACCCTGAAAACAAGGCGTCCCTTTAACCACGCTGCGCCTGCTGCCGCCTTCACCTCATCAAAATGAAGTTCTCCCTTTTCTTTTAACACTTTCACAATATCCGGCCGGTAGTCCGGCACGTTGTAATCGTCATCTAATGTAATCTGGCTCTGTGCACTGGCAAATGTCGTGCAACTATGTAATTTTATTTTATTAACTGCAAAAAAAATTTCCCCCCGATCCGAAATCCTTTTTTTTCATTGTATTCGAATAGAGGGAATTTTATACACGCTTTTATCACTATTTGCTCACAAAATAGCCATCTGCACACTTTCTTAGCAGAGTTTCATGCGAATATCTTTTGTAATAATATCATTGTAACTAAAGGATAATAACTGAGGTTGATTGTCATCACGCTCATCATTTACCAATATCGTGAAAACACTTGGATATGCATGCTGGATCACGCCCTGCTGGATATCAACCTTATTACGCCCACGGTCAAGCTGGATCATAACTTTACTGCCACACTGCTGGTGTACGGATGCACGTACCTTACTGATGTCTGCCTGTTGCATTTTTCTACCTCCTTATTTCACGCTTTACTTTAGCACTGTAATAAAATTTTGTCAAACGGATTTGCGTGTTTTGCACAAAATTCATGAATATTTGCAATTTTTCTCTATTTTTGAATGTTTTTTCATACAAATCTACTCAAACACTACATTCTCATCCCGCAGCTCCACTTTCACCACAATATATGGATAACTTGGGCTCTTACTGATGGTTTCCCCCTTGCGCGGACCAATCAGTTCCGTATCAAAAATGATCGCATTCGATGTCAGATACAGATCGCGGATACAGATACTATACCCTCCGGTCTCCTGTTCTCCGTAGCCTCTTACTATGTATAAAAATTCGCTGTCTTTGTACGTCATTTTAAAATCTGCAGCCTTTTTCTCCTCAATATCATTTTGCAGTTCTTCCGGTATGTCTGCCTCTGCGGCGATCGTGTAATCAAGATCACTGATTTTTGTCCGGTTCGTCTGTTCCACACTGCATCCGGCAAAAAGAAGTGCTGCAAAAAAAGTGTTGCAAAAAGAAATCCCGGTTTCCAAAAACCATACCTGCTTTTTTCCATTTTCGTCTGCATACCCGCCTCCAGTTCCGTGCCCTGCGGCACAGCATTTTTGCTCTTATAGTTACTGTTCACCCGTACCTCATTCCAGTAACCTCTTATACCATTGTATGCCGGCATACCTTTCTATATTCCTAATTTATGAGTTGTTTTTCTCTTCCCCAACCCTTATAATGAGATGAGGCTGATATTTCAGTGTAATATGTATCATCGTATTTTTTTTAAATTTTATAGACAATTACGAAACTCCTGAAAACCTAAATCATATTGTGAAAAATCAACAAAAGACATGAAAGACATTGGGGAATCGTTGCGAGTGACACATAGCGAGAGCGTGTCTTGAATGTTTTTGTTGATTTTGAACAATTAAAAGAAGAATAGGAGGAGTTTCGTAATTATCTATAAAACATTTTATTAAGTAGAAAGGAATTTTCCTTATGATAAGATTAATCCTTGCATTACTCTTTGCAATTCTCTACCTCATCATCGGAATCCCGGTGCTCGGCGTGGAATGGATCATTGCAAAATTCAACAAACAGGCTGCCGACTTAGGTCAGCTTCGCATGGTGCAGTGGGCATTCCGTGTGATTTTATTTATCTGTGGAACGAAAGTGACTGTCATCGGTGAAGAAAATGTCCCGAAAGATCAGGCGGTCTTATACATCGGAAACCACAGAAGCTATTTCGATATTATCATCACCTATGCACGCTGCCCGCGTCTCACCGGCTACATTGCGAAAAAGGATATGGAAAAAGTGCCGTTGCTGCGCACCTGGATGCGGCGTCTGCACTGTCTGTTTATCGACCGTGAGAATGTAAAAGAAGCGTTAAAAACGATCCTTGCCGGAATCGACAATGTAAAGAATGGAATTTCCATGTGTATCTTCCCGGAAGGCACAAGAAATAAAACGGACGATCTGATGCTCCCATTCAAAGAGGGAAGTTTCAAGATTGCGGAAAAGAGTGGTTGTCCGATTATCCGATGGCGATCACGAACTCCGCAGATGTGTTGGAGGCTCAATATGCCTCGTGTCAAAAAAGCACATGTAATTGTAGAATACGGAAAACCAATTTATCCGAACGAGCTGGATAAGGAACAGAAGAAAAAATCGGAGCTTACTGTCAGAATGTGATTGCTGAGATGTTAGAGAAAAATAAATCTATGATTTAGGTATCTGTCAGACCATATTAGAACATAAAATAATCTATTTTGAAAACCCCCAGTGTTTCGGCACTGGGGGTTTTGGCGTGTCGCATCGGACATTCCTATTTTTACTTCGTCAATTCCTTCACAATCTCCGGGAATCCCATAAAATGTGACGCTTTCACAAGCACTGTATCACCGCTCTGTACCTCTTTGACAAGGTCTTTGATCAGGTCTGCTTTGTCCTCATAATGATGGACTTCCGTCTTGCTGCTGCATGTACGCACTGCTTTAGCGATCTCCTGCGAGAGTGTTCCCACACAGTAAAGTGCATCAATTCCTTTTCCTGCAAAATGTTCTCCAACCATATAGTGAAGCTGTTTTTCCTCTGCGCCAAGCTCGCCCATATCTCCGAGTACCGCGATTTTTCTGCCCGGTGCGTTGGACAATACATCGATGGATGCTTTCATGGAAACCGGATTTGCATTGTAGCAGTCGTCGATGATCGTAATGCCATTTTTGTGGATCAGATTACTTCTGCCGCCGATCGTCTGCACTGATTCAATCCCGCGCTTCATCTCGTCACAGGTCAGCCCTAATTCTCTTGCCACGCTCACCGCTGCCAGCGCATTGTATACATTGTGTTCTCCGGCGATTGGAATCGTGACTTCCATCGTCACTTCCCCGCCTGTCTCTTTCGACGGATAATGGATCGCTGCTTTTGTTCCGGTCAGGTCAACTGCCTCTACATTCGTTGCGTAAACCGTTTTCTCGGCAAGCGTCTTAGTTCCTTCCTCTGTTTCAGCCACTTTGGCAGCCTTTTCGATACCATAGAACACTGCCGGTTTTCCATTGACAACTTTCTTATCGCAGAGCTTGTCGTCATCTCCGTTTAATACCGCAATTCCATCCGGTGTCAGATGCGCAAACTCTCTGTCTTTGCCTTTAAGATTCCATCTCTTGTGATGAGATTTTCCAGATGGCAGAGTCCGATGTTCGTGATCACGCAGATGTCCGGGTTTGCCATTGTGGATAACCGGTCCATCTCACCAAACTCGGAAATTCCCATCTCAAGCACAGCCACCTGATGTTCCTCCGGATTTTAAAAATCGTGAGTGGAAGTCCGATCGCGTTGTTCAAGTTTCCCTCTGTTTTTAACACGTTATATTTCTGTGCCAGAACAGATGCGATCATCTCTTTAGTGCTCGTTTTTCCAACGCTTCCTGTGATTCCGACTACTTTAATATCCAGACCTCTGCGGTAATCTGCTGCGATCTTCTTCATCGCATCTAAGGTGTTTTCCACGAGAATGCATGGACCTGCCGGATCCTCCAACTTCTCTTCAGAGAGCACTGCCAGTGCTCCTTTTTCAAAAACTGATGGGATGAAACTGTGTCCGTCCACCTTTTCTCCACGTACCGGGATAAATAAGTAATCTTTTTCCACAAGGCGGCTGTCGATCACTGCTCCTTGGATCTCACGCGTTTTATCCGCTTCATTTCCTATGTAAGTACCGCCGCAGACTGCTGCGATATGCTCTAAGGTCATATTTTTCATATCATGCTCCTGTTATTATAGAACAAACTGCCACCGGTTCTGCAAAACTGGTGGCGATATGTCATTCATCATTATTTCTCATATTTTTTTAAGGAAATCTCAATCAGCTTCTCACATAACTGATTAAAGTTGATTCCCAGAACGCCTGCTTCCTGTGGAAGAAGGCTTGTCGGTGTCATGCCGGGAAGTGTGTTTGCTTCCAGACAGTAAATTTCGTTATTCTTATTTAATAAGAAATCCGAGCGGGAGTAAGTATCCAGTCCTAACACCTCTGCCACGCGCTCTGCGTAATGCTGCATCCGCTTTGTGATCTCTTCCGGTAATTCTGCCGGACAGGTTTCAACTGCACTGCCTGCTTTGTACTTATTCTTGTAATCATAGAATCCCTGAATTGGTGCGATCTCAATGACCGGAAGCGCCTTATAGTCAATAACGCCGATGGAAAACTCACGTCCCTCTACATACTCCTCAATGATGAGGTTATCTTCCCATTTGAACGCCTCATCCAAAGCGCTCTTGAATTCATCCTCTGTGCGCACGATCGTAACACCGATACTGGAACCTCCACAGCATGGTTTTACAACACATGGAAGCTTTAAGCCAAGTTCTTTTGCAGAATCTTTCCGGTTCTCTTTCTTCATGGAAATACCTTGTGGTGTCGGGATTCCACCAGCGATAAATAGCTGTTTTGCCATTCCCTTATCCATTGCAAGCGCACTGCTCAAATAACCGGTTCCGGTATACTTGATTCCAAACAGATCAAAAGCTGCCTGAATCTTGCCATTCTCTCCGTTTTCTCCGTGTAATGCCATGAAAACAATATCCGCCATGCGGCACATGTTGATGACATTCGGTCCGAAGAAGCAGTCCGACTGGTCTTTTCTTGACGCTTTTACCTTTGCAAGATCCGGTGCTGTTTCCGGGATATCCTTTACCTGTACGCTGACTTCCTCTGTGCGGTCAAAAATTCCGGTCAGATTTTCCTCTTTGTCACTGTATCCCATAAAAACATCCAGTAAAATAACATTATGTCCATTCTCACGAAGTGCTTTGGATACCATATCCCCGTCTTGAAAGACACATCTCTCTCTGTACTTAAACCACCTGCTAAAACAACAATATTACATGGTGTAATCTCCTCTATTCTGATTTATTTGGATTTTTGCTCCAACTTTTAACATTATATGTCTGCCTATCAAATCTTTATTATAGTAACCTTTTACCAATCTCATGACAAGATAAAAAAGAATAGTCTCACCGGAACATCCGGTAAGACTATTCTAAAAACTCTCCCCTTGTGTAGTAATACTTTCTCCTCCCTTGTTATTCTGAGCCGAACTACAGACTCTTTTTCCATCTAAAAATCCACACGGCAATTCTGTGCCATTACACAGAACTCTTTTGTAAAAAATCTTTTGTTATTACGATCTGCAAATCATTTCCTGATCATCTGTTCCTGCTCATCTAAGAGAATCAATAAACACAAAAAAATCTGTCTTGCCAGTAAGTCCTTTTTTCCGATCAGACTGCCATACTGAAAGATGTCATTTCTGGTATCCGTAAGCTCCCCCTGTCAATCGCATAGAGAATCTCATATAGGATTTCCATGCGCTTTTCATCTAACATACCGCCGCACATTAACGTTTTTCCGAATACCGGATTTTTCTGTACAATTCTTAAAATATCAAAAAATTTTTTCTCCATCTCTCTCAAAGTTACTACACATGAAGTAATTCCATTATACGCCACCGGTATCTGCAGCACAATTCGCTTTTTCCGCACGTTTTCCTGATTTTACAGAAAAATCAGCTCGGCATATCCATCCTGTATACCGGCACTTTACAGTAATTTCATGCTAAACCTAAAAAGAGGAGAGCTGCCCGCTCTCCTCTGATCTCACTTTTAATATTCCGGCTCGATCAATCCGTAAGTATTGCCTTTTCTCTTATAAACAACATTGACATCCTCTGTCTCTGTGTTGATGAATACATAGAAATCATGTCCTAATAATTCCATCTGTACACATGCATCTTCCGGATACATTGGTTTCATATCAAACTTCTTGGTTCTGATGATCTTGATCTCTTCATCATCCTCTGACTTCTCATCCAGAAAATCCTGTTTGAAAACTGCTGCTGCATTCTGCTGCTTTGTTACAAGTTTTGTTCTATACTTTTTAAGCTGACGTTCAATGACTTCCTCTACCAGATCAATGGATACATACATATCACTGCTTACCTGTTCGGAACGGATATAACTTCCCTTCATAGGAAATCGTAACTTCCACTTTCTGGCGTTCCTTCTCTACGCTCAATGTTACATTCACTTCTGTGTCCGGAGTAAAATACTTCTCAAGCTTATTCAGCTTGTCCTCCACTGCGGCTTTCAGTCCTTCTGTCAATTCGATGTTTCTTCCTGTGATCTTAATTCTCATGATGTCCAACCCCTTTGTCGCTTATTTGATATAATGATCCAATCCAGGCTATGTCAGATAGCTTTCTGAATGCTTACTTATATCATGACTTTATTATAGCATGTTTTTATACATTATCAACATTTTTTTGTCTTAAACCGAAAACTTTTTATATATTTTATATAATTTCTGAAAATTTCAGAATCTCAGTACGGACTTTACGCCAGCGACAGCGCAAAATAACCGTCTGCAAGCAGTCTTTCCTGCCTGTCCTGGTCATCAGAAGAAAGTACCATGATACCCTTTCTGTCATATACCAGACGTTCTGTTTTTGTCTGCGCCATAAGTTCCGGCAGAAGTTCCTCAAACTGTTCTTCACCCAGTGTCGTTTCGATAATGTGCAGCGTCCCATTCTCCGGGCAGTACATTAGAATATCAGCGTCCTCTGCACTCTCGTCTCTGGAAATATCATCACTCCACACTACCTTCACCGTTCTTCCGCCACAGAAACAGTTAAAATCCATCGCAAAACGGATTGCCGCCTCATCCCATGCAATAAAACCATCTCTCATCAATTTCTGCTCCCGGATTTTTTGATATTCTGCCGCAGTGATCTCCTCCACAGAATAACTGTTTAATTCCGCTGCAGAAAGTTCCGGCACATCCTGTTTTTCCAGTAAACGCTCCGATGGATACGCCTCTGTGAACCCAACCTTACGGTAATAACCGACAAGCTCTTTTTCGGCCGGGACTAACACCAATGGCATATTAAAAATCTCTTCTGCCTTCTTTAAGATTTTCCCTGCATAACCTCTGCCACGGTATTCTGGAAGTGTCGCCACTGCATAAACATATTTGGCCGGCTTCCACTCCTCACCGTCCCTGACATTAATATCTAAAAAGCTTGCCATGGAAACCGCATGCCCATCCTGACAGATGAGCAGCATATTATCCTCTGTCATCCGTTTATCCAGATAAAAATCTACCAGTTCCGCCTCGTCACCAAAACAGGTCTCCCATATTTTGTGGATTTCTTCCCTGTTTCTGTCCTTATCTGCAAAAATGACATCACTTGAAATCGCCACATATTTTTTCAGCAGGATTTCCGGATAATAGGACATCTTAGCCTTTCGCAGTCCCGGATCCCCCGTATCCTCCTCGCGGTTTACATAAGTATAATCTTCACACGCATGTAAAACAAACTGCTGGTTAATCATCGGATATGCGCCCTGCATATCCGGAAATGCTTTTTCGAAGTGGACAACATAAGTGTCACTGTTTAACGGTTCCCCGATAGAAAATGCAACAATCTGTCCTGCCTTCCGGATAATCCCACCAACAAGCCCGAGTTCTTTTCTATGGTCAAATGCCTCATGAAGCACTGACATCTCAAGTTCCATCTCTTCATTCCATTTCTCTGCCCTCATTTTGATCCATGTGTAAGTCATATTGCGGCATTCTTCTATATTGGAATCATTCAGTTCCTCATAGCACCAGTCATCCTCATCCTGAAATCTCGCGATATGATTTCTCTTGCCATGCATCTTTTTTCCCGCAAGCGTTGCTAATTTTTCTCTGGAATAAATGTAATCATAATCGTTCCGGTCTCCCTGGATCAAAAACTGTTCCGGATACCATGTAAGCATCTGCTCCCGGTCTGCTTCGCTCAATGGGCTCATAATAAGTGGGCGTTTTTCTTCCTCACAGATCGTGCGCAGTTCATCGATCACTTTTCTGCGGTCACCTGCCCCGATCGGATAGGAATACATCACCACTCCCTCCTCCTCAAAACGAATGACTGCACACCCATATTTTTCTGCAACTTCAACATGATACACTTTCCGCCAGACAAAATTATTGGCAAACGTGTACTCGCATGCATTTCTGTCATCTTCCTGAAATCTGGCATCCATCCATGCCTTATCATCTAATGTAATTTCGTGAAACTCTATTTTTGACATCTTAATTCCTTTCATTATATCATGAAGCAAAGCTTCATGATCGTTATCTACACTCGCTTCGCTCGGCAGTCTTTATTATATCATGTGCAAAACGGCACATGATCAACATTCGTCGTTCGCCGAATGCATTCTTCTTACCTGTGCTCATTATAGAATAATGTGAATCTTACACCTATCAGTTATTATTCCATTTTTAAGACGATTTATTGTACTATTTCATGCCGTGAATTGCAACCGTCATAGCATGTTGTAAAGAGAAGAAAATAAAAACATGGCACAAAAAAAGCTGACCGCTTTTTTACGATCAGCTTCTGTTCATTTCTAGTTTGTCATTAAAAACTTGATGATCCTCTCTGTATCTTCCGGCTCGTAAGCTACAACTTCAAGTTCCGGGATCTCTACATCAGATTTTAATAAGCTTGTCAGAGAAACATACTGGCAAAGTTTTGATTTGAGGTTTAATCTGTCTCCCTCACCTGTGATCAATTCTACTTTTCCGGCACAGGAATCAATTACTTTAAAAAATCCGTCGACATCTTTGATATTCTTGATTTTCATATTTTTTCATCCTTTCTTCTTTGGAACTCTATACCTGCTTCTTATTAAATCGCAAAAAAAGAAATCTGTAAATACTTTTCTTCAAAAAAAAATGTTTTTCATAAAACTTAGTCTTTCATGAGAAAGGCTTCCTTTTTTCGAACGTGTCTTGCTGTAAACCAAAAGCAGTAAACTGCCGATCACACCTGCTGAGATTGCATTGGTGATCATGGCGATCACACCCTGCGTAAACACGTAGTTTGCCAGCTGGCTGTAGATCACGATATCTAAAATCAGTACCACCCGTCAAACGGGTGGTTTGCTCAGCGGCTATAAGCCTTTGTTACCGGCCAGCGCCTAAAGACGCTGGCTTTCACTTTCGTTCAAGCTACTAATGCCTTTGACTCGCCGCTGCCCTTAAAAGGGCATTTGTATTACTAGCAACCCTTAAAAGGGTCTTCGTATTCTTTTACACTTAATTTATCCAAAGCTATATCATGTTTTTCCTGCTCTTGGATATATTTCTTTATTGTTGCTTCATTTAATCCTACTGTACTCACATAGTATCCTTCTGCCCAGAAATGTCTATTTCCATATTTATACTTTAAGTTTGCGTGCTTGTCATATATCATTAGTGCACTTTTTCCTTTTAAATATCCCATAAACTGTGATATACTATATTTCGGTGGGATACTTACCAACATATGGATATGATCTGGCATTAAGTGTCCTTCTATTATTTCCACACCTTTGTATTTACACAATGTTTTGATGATATCTCTGATATCTTCTTTGTACTGATTGTATATTACTTTTCTTCTGTATTTTGGTGTGAATACAATATGATATTTACACATCCATTTTGTATGTGCCATAGAATTTGTTTGATTTGCCATTAAAATCACCTTTCCTTTCGTTAAATAGTAGCCTGAACAACTCTATTTTAGCGGAAAGGTGATTTTTTTGTATAACAAATTTGTTGCACCACCCGCATAGCAGGTGGTTTATTGTTTCGCACATCTCCATTTCTCCGTTGGGAGAAACTCCGATGCACTCAACAGGCTAAAGCCCATAATGAAATAGGCAGCTAATCTTCTTAGCTGCCTACCCGCCAATGGAATATTTGGATTCGGGCATTACCCCTGCCTTCCTACGGTCTACAGTAATGCTATCATTACTACCATACTGATTGCTGCATAGATAGTGATTTTTCCCTTTATTGTGCTTCCAAAATGCTGCTTTCTGACCTTTTTCATATAGTCTGCTCCTGTAATCTTAATTCACCTTTTTGTTTTTTTGCCTGATATAATGCTTTATCTGCTCTGTCATACAGAGTTTTTGTATCCTCATTTGCTGTTCTTTCCGCACCACCGATACTCAAGGAAACATTTAATTCCGGTATAAGTTCTCTCATATAGCCCCAAATTCTTTCTGAATCCCCTGCATAATATTCATGACATCTTTTTTATTTATGTCAGCAGTAAAAAATAGTATATACTCATCTCCACCCAGCCTTGCAAGAATTGACTTATCACCTGCCTGCTTTCTCATAATGTCAGCAAGTTTGATCAACACATTATCTCCAAACAAATGCCCTTTGGTATCATTTACACTCTTAAAATTATCAACATCGCAAATGAAGAAATATCCGCCTGCCTTTCTATTAAATTCTTTCTCCATCAAACTGACTGCATTTTTCCTATTATTTAGTCCTGTCAATGAATCATATTCTGCCTCATACTTTAATATTTCCTCTCTCTTTAACTGTTCTGTAATATCCGTCATAATACTGATCATGGCTTTCCGCCCATCATTTGTAATAATTTTTTTCCCAATATCATTTACCCAGATAAGACGATTGTTTTTGCCAACAACACGATACACTATCTCATATTCGTTTTTTTCCTGTATCTGTTCCATGATACTTTCTTCTACTCTTTGCTGATCCGCTGTATAAATAACATTCATCATCTTTTCATCCGTTACAGCAATTAGTTCTTCATAAGTATATCCAAGAATTTCCAACATTTTATTATTGATGGTATATAGTGGATAACCCTCTTCCAGATATCCACCCATAATACCTCCCGGAAGTGCATTTGTCACAAGCTCCGTAAGTTTTTCTTCGGATTCCTTCGACAATGTTCCTAATACACTTTTTCCGTAATAAAGCGGAAAGAATGCACCTTTTTCCTGATCATGCTCCGGGGTAGACATATGCAGACTTGCAATTTTCCATTCATTGCCATCTTTTACACAGGTAGAAGTAAGTCGGGTATGTATTTCCGTAATTTCATTTTCTGCCTTTAATCTGATGTTAAAAACAGCTAACTGTGTACATATACTACCCCCTCCCGAAAAATTTTGCATATAATCACAAATCTCATATTCTAATGCATTTGGAAGCTCCTCAAATTCACTTAACAACAATTCACGAAACTCTCCTTTATTCCTTGAAATTTCCTGTTCTCCAGTTCCCACCGAAACAACATCTTCTGTAAGAACTGCCAGTGTAGCTTCAAGATTCCGTTCCGTCAAATAATGTTGAAAAAATTTTTCTAATAATTTTCTCATGCTGTCTCCTTTTAAAACCATTTCTTCTATTTAGGAAACTCCTACCAGATAAAACACCACTTGTTTTTTATTTTGATCAGAAATTTTTTGGGATATATATCGGTACTTTAGTATACAATAAGACGATAAATTTGTTAATATTTCTTCATTAATCGACTTGTTTGCATTGCAAATCACTTATTTTTTTAATTTCAAAGGGGATAATCAGCATCTCCTGTGATGCCGGTTATCCCCTAAACTGAATATATGTTCTCGTCTAAAGCTGCATATTATTTATTTTCCTTTTTCTTTCTCACATATATCATTGAAAGTAATCCTGCCAATGACACTCCTAACAAAGAAATCCATAAAACCGTATGACTATTATCACCTGTCTTTGGAGCGGTTATCTGCTGATTATCATCTGTCTGACTTCCGCTAGTACCATTATTATTCTTGTCCTCTGGTACTGTTGCTGGTGTGTTATTCGTGTTATCATTTTTGCCATTGTTTCCATCATTATCTTTTGGTTCAGCACTTCCGGAATCACTCTTACTTACAGTAAATCTTGTAGAGGCTGTGCCATCTGTCCATATTATCTCAAAGGTATGGTTTCCGACAGAAAGGGTATTCAGATAATCTGCTTTCAGTGTAACAATGGTAGAACCTTCCTTTACAGTATAGTTCCTTACATCAACAAGATTGCCGTCAACCTTAACTCCCACGAACTTAGAAATCGCTCCGCTGCCCCTGATGGAAAGGCTTCCGTCGGAATTCTGTTCCCAGCTAGTGTTTGCGCCATCTAAAATTTCACCTCTCCATGAATAACTTATTTTTATTGCAGATGACTTGCTTTTTATCCCTTACTCTACTATAATCATTTTGAATATATGTATAAAAGCAAAGGAGAGCTGCCATGACAGCAAACGATTTAATTTATAAATCCATCCACATTATCACCGAATACTACAATAACAATCTCCAACCCTTTTTTGACAGTATAAGCGAAGATGTGTTGTGGATTGGTCCTGCTGAGAGACAGGAAATACGGGGACGTGAACAAGTTATTTCCACATTCTCAGCAGAGGTACACGGACTAAGTTTCACAATGGGATCGATACGTGCAATCTGTATTTCTCCCAGCAAAACCGCACATGAGGTTATCCTGCAATATGAAATCTATACCCATTATCCTGATGGAAATACAGATTTACACAATCAAAGGCTTCACTACTCCTGGTACAAAAAAAGGGGTACACACAGAAAGCGGTTCTGATTTCCGCTGGGAGAATTGCTGTTCTTCACATCAGTAACGCATGGCCATGCGACAGCAGAGACACCATTTATCCGATACACTATCAAAGTTTAAGCTTGCCGGTACGGTTGGTTGAAAAGCCGGAGCGTTACATGACTGTCACAGCGAATGACATGAGTGTGCACCGCATTCCAATAAACCATCTGCTATATATTGAAACAATAAAAAGAACTGCAAAGCTTCGTATTCACACAAGCACGGATACAATTATTGCAAATGGCACACTCCCGGACTTTGAGAAAAAATACTCTGATTTCCTACTTCGCATTCATGCAGGTTTTCTCATCAATCCTGAATGTGTCAGCAAAATTGAACGATTCACCGTTACCATGTCAAACGGTGCGAAGCTTCCTGTTCCCGAAAAAAAATATACCACCATCAAACGCCTGATACTCACAAACTTGCAATCCAACTGAGTATTCAAATCTCTTTTTGTAATCTCTGACTGTGAAACTAAAAAGTACCCTGCTTGTATACACCTGCGATGTGGGATATACAACTACATAAGACAACTTCGCTGAAGCTTGTTTTATCGTATGCTGGCAACGAAAAAAGCAGACACATGGAACATTTTCCACATATCTGCTTCTTTCTTTGCGTATAAACTCTGCTGGTGTCATAATCTCCGGTCTTTCCACATCAATATCAGAAAAATCCTTGTCTCCTGTCACAAGAATATCAACATCCTCTATGATTGCTGTGTATAGCAGCTTCCTTTCGCCTGTGACCGGATATCACCTCATACCCATCTCCATATGGATTTGTCCTTACAAGATGTGTTTCCGAAGCCACAACCCAATACAACTGAGACATTCACTCCATCAGAAATTGCTTTTTGTATGTTTTCCGGTCACTCTGGTCGAACCTGAAAAACCTCTCAAAATGCCGGAAGTCGAGAGGTTTTACGAATCTGTCCGATGTAGTGCAACTATTGTCTCTATATGAAACGTCGAAGGAAACATATCGACACAACAGACCTTCTTCACTTCATATCCTCTCAGCCTGTAAAACTTCCAGATCTCTTGCCAGACTGGTTCGGCTTGCAGGAAATATAAACCATCTGAGGCACATTGTAACGGATGATTTTTTCCAAAGCCTTTTGGATTGATTCCGTCCCCTTGGTGGATCAACGTACAATATAATCCGGCTTTTCTTCAATGCCGTCAATGACTTTGAGCACATCCCTGCGATAAACTCGCAGTTATGTAAACCATTTAACTGTGCATTCTCTTTGGCAGCTTCCACTGCTTCCTCAATGATCTCCACACCGATCACTTTTTTAGCTACCGGAGAAAGCATCTGTGCGATCGTTCCGGTTCCGGAATACAGATCGAATACAATTTTACCATGTTCCGCAATATCTGCGTCTGTTCCGCTTGGAAGTGCATCTCCGATAAACTCTCTGGCAGTCTGATATAGCACCTCTGCACCCAGGGAATTTGTCTGGAAAAAAAGAAAATGGTGTGATCTTAAAGCGAAGCCCTAACAATTCCTCGTAAAAGAAATCCTGTCCATATAAAACATCCGTGCCTTCATTCGTCACGGTATCTGCCACATTGTCATTTCTCGTATGCAGAATACCTGTCATGATACCTTTGTAATCTGCTGCAAGAAGAGCAGCTTTCCAGCCCTCTAATAATTCCTCTTCCGTTCCTGCAAATGCGTTTTCCTGTGCATTGTTCAACGTACTTTCAACTTCATCCATCTGTGCTGCGGCAATTCCCGGAAAATCCGTCTGCGTTGTAGTCACCAGATCTACTAATATTTCCCCTGTTTTGACTGCCTTACGGACAAGCAGATGTCTCAAATATCCGGTGTGACGCAGTTTATGGTAATAGGTGATATTTTTTTCACGAAAATAAGCAAGTGTGACAGACAGGATCTTTCTGAAATCCTCATCCACGATCTGGCAGTTTTCCACCGTCACAATATCATAAAAGCTTCCACGCTTATGCATGCCAAGTGCTAACGGTCCATCCTTAAATTCATCCCCAAAGGAAAATTCCATTTTATTGCGGTATCCGGTCTGCCTTGGACTTTCCTTGATTCCCAGAAACTGGTAATCCCGGTTTTCCTGATCGATCACATCATCCATTAATTTTTTTACCTGTTCTGCTTTCATCTCAAGCTGCCTGTCGTATGGAAGTGTCTGGTAAGTACATCCTCCACATTCCCCGGCATGGACACATCCTGTTTTGTCCCCTTCCAGCGGTGACTTTTCCAATACCTCTAAAAGTCTGCCCTCTGCCTTTCCTTTGCGGATTTTATTGATGGAAGCAGACACTTTCTGTCCCGGTATCGTATTTTTTACAATAACCTGTCTGCCATCCTCTGTTCTGATAATTCCCTTATTTGGAAAGTCTACGTCGCTCGATCACGCCTTCTATGATTTGTCCTTTTTTCAT
>ENA-OQHF01000936-OQHF01000936.1-human-gut-metagenome-genome-assembly--contig:-NODE-936-length-16652-cov-3.188381_pt1 | contig 16652 bp, 15 predicted proteins | sample MGYA00242559_ERZ504709 | MGnify/ENA primary metagenome ERZ504709 (study PRJEB26092, sample SAMD00036203) | human gut metagenome | host: Homo sapiens | study: EMG produced TPA metagenomics assembly of... | reverse complement strand
TTTTATTGTTCTCATGCACTCGCAGTGGGAAAGATTTGGTTTCAGAAGTAGAAAGACAAAGTCCTCTTGTCACCAATGATATATCCAATCAACAGATTACGGCATTCGGTGAAGACGGGAAGGGACATATATGGATAGGTACTTTCCGTGGGTTGAATAAATTCAGCGTAAATGAATATCATCAGTATTTTTGTACGGATGACTCTCTTGATATTCCCGACAATCATATTCAGGATATTTTTCTTGATTCAAAAAAGCGCTTGTGGATATCGACAGTAAACGGTGTGTGCCAGTATACCGATAAGGATAATTTTAAGAATATCCGCTTGAGTGGAAATAACAGAAACGGATTGCGTTTGTCTGAATCTTCCAAAGGTGATATTTTGCTTACTACACTGACAGGTATTTGTCTGTATAATTCATCGGAAGAGTGTTTTGAACCGGCTATTTATGATTTTGATACATCATCTATGTTTATTATCAACAGCTTTGTCGATGCACAAGATAATTGCTGGGTAATAACTTCCAAGGATATGCGGTGCTATTCTTTGTCCAATTATAAAAGAACATTCTCGATGAAACGAGAAGAGTATTGTCGTGCTTCTTATTTACTGAAAAATGGAGAACTCTGGATGGCAGGCAATCAGTCGGTATCTATATTCGATGTAAGGCAGCGCAAGTATTTGTCATTGCCCGAGGCGATAGCTTCTCATCCGGTCTTGTCACATGTTCCTGTTGAGTATATTTATCCTTATGAAAACGGTGTCTTGCTGTGTACGCAGGGAAGGGGAGTGTTTTATTACGACAAAACATCGAAGACACTCATTCATCAGGGTGAGAATGGTTTTCCTTTTGAAGTCCCGAATTTTAAGATTAGCCGTATGTTTAATGATTCACAAGGCAATTTATGGATTGGTTCAGTAGATCAGGGGTATGCAGTACATTATCGTTATAAGAAACTGTTTAACAATAATAACTACTTGAGTTCTTATTTTAAGGATAAGTCTGTTATTTCTTTGTCGGCAGATAAACATCAGAACTTATGGATTGCAACACTGATGGATGGGGTATTTGTCTATCGGTTTGGCAATCAGCAGTTGGAAAAGATACGTACGTATGAGCTCTTTGGCAGAGGTGAAGGGAATACTGCTTATGTCAATCAGTTGTATGTCAGCGATATAGATGGAACTGTCTGGATGACAGCTACATCCAATGAAGTATTGAAATGTAAGTATGAAGAAGGACGTTTTCGGGTAGAGCAGCGATATATGGTGAATGTTCCCATGTCTATAGTGGAAGATGATAAACAGAATCTGTGGATTGGCACAGCGAGTAGTTTCCTATATGTATTGCGTAAAGGAGATAAAGCGTTTTCTCGTTTCCCGGTTTTCAGCGGCTATACATTTATTCCAGGGCTTTTACCTATAGGTAATGGAACTATTCTTGCTTCAGCATTTTACCAGCCTTTAAAACTGGTATCTGCAGATGGAACAATATCTGAGCCTAAAGTAAATATACAAGACTTTGAACGTTGTATCCAGCGTTCTGTTTTTATTCCGACCGATTTGTATAAAGACAGTTCTGGTAATATATGGATAGGAACCGTAAGTAACGGACTGATGTGTTATTCGCCTGAATCAGGAAAAGTTACTCCGTTCCCGGGGACAACTTGTACAGATATATCCAGTATCGAGGAAGATAGACAAGGAAATTTATGGATAAGTACATTGTACGGCTTAAGCAAATATATTCCTCAAACTGATAAATGGATAAATTATTATGAAGCCGACGGGTTAGGTGGCAATCAGTTTTATGACAGAGCTTCATGCTGTCTGGATGATGGTACACTTGTTTTTGGCGGTACACATGGGGTGACAATATTCCAGCCAACTAACATGCAGGTCAGACATGATATACCTCTGCTGTTTGAAGATATTAAAATACATAATACGTTGGTCCGTCCGGGAAAAGGAGCCTGCATAGATCGTCATTTATCTTATAATCCGGATATTAATCTGAAGTACGATCAAAATGGTTTCAGTATCTCTTTTGCCGCACTCGACTATAGTGAAAGTGAACGTCTGCACCATTATTATAAATTGGATGGATTCGACCAATATTGGATTAACGCTACATAACAATAAAGAAGCCTATTATGCAAATCTTCCTGCTGGAACTTATACTTTAGGGTTCGATTACTCAAAATGATCAGAGTACTATCGTAGGAGAAAATGCTATTCGGGTTATTGTACATCCTGCTCCGTGGGCTACATGGTGGGCATATACTTTTTATCTGATAGCGGGGATTACTATCTTGGCCTTCTTTATAAGAGCCATGTGGCGTATACGTGAGGAGAAGCAGGCTGTGCTTCGTGCAGAACAGGCAAAGGCGCAAGAGCAGTTTATCAATAAGATGAATATGAGTTTCTTTGCCAATATTTCTCATGAATTCCGTACGCCTCTGACAATGATCTCCGGTCCGGTTTCTCTATTGTATAGCAGTCCGGATATAACCGGTGAGAATAAAAATCTGCTTCGTATCGTACAGCGTAGTGTAAACCGTATGCTGAGGCTGGTAAACCAAATGCTTGATTTTAATAAACTGGAAAATGATACGTTGAAACTCAAGGTACGTCCTACTGAGATTGTTGTGCTTCTGAAAGAGTTGACAGATATATTCCGTGTTAATGCTGAAAGTAAGTCGATTACAATGATAACCAACGGCTTGGAAGGAAGTTTCATTGCCTGGATAGATGAAGATAAAATAGATAAGATATTTACTAACCTGATGTCGAATGCCTTGAAATATACTCCAGCTGGTGGACGTATCAATGTGAATTTTGATATTGTAGCGGGGGAGGATGCTGTACAAGCTGTAAAGATAGAAGTTATTAATACCGGACAGATACCGGATGATAAACTGGAAAAGATATTCGAACGTTATTATCAGATTTCGGATGAGCATGGAGGAATATATAACTGGGGAACGGGTATTGGACTTTATTATGCCCGCAGTCTTGCCCGACTTCATCATGGGAGCTTGACTGCCTCTAATCTGAAAGACGACAATAAAGTAATGTTTACACTTATTGTACCTGTTGGTCAGTCGGCTTATTCGGAAGCAGAGCGATCTCATGAACAAGTCAATCAGCTGGAAGCTTTCCCGCTTGAGGAAAATCCACTTCCTGTAAAACCTGATCCGGATCTTGACAAGGAGAAAAAAACAATCATGGTTGTTGATGATGATTCTGAAGTTGCTTATTATCTGGAGATGCTGCTTGGCTCCGATTATCAGGTCGTTTGCCGTTTTAATGCAGAGAGTGCACTCGAAGCTATTACAGAGAATGCTCCCGATCTGATCCTGAGTGATGTAGTCATGCCGGGAAAGGATGGTTATTGGCTTTGCCGCGAGATAAAGGAGAGTTTACGCTTTGTCATATCCGGTCATTCTGGTTACGGCAAAGACAACCATAGAAAATCAGGTGGAAGGACTGAATGTAGGAGCTGATGCTTATGTGACAAAACCTTTTGAGCCGCATTATCTGATGGCTCTTATCAAGTCATTGCTCAATAACCGGGAAAAGACACGTAGTTTGCTTAGCCGTTCTACTCAGACAGACAAGATGGACGAGAATGTGCTTTCACCGCAGGATAATATGTTTATGACAGAATTATATCATCTGATGGAGAGTGAACTTTCTAATCCTGAGCTGGATGTAACAAGAATGACTCAGCTTCTGAAAATATCACGAACTAAATTTTATTATAAGGTAAAAGGACTGACAGGAGAGAATCCGAGTGTCTTTTTCAAAACGTATAAATTAAATCGTGCGGCAGAACTTTTGAAGGAGGGTAAATATACAATCTCTGAAATAGCTGATATGACAGGTTTCAATACATTGTCTCATTTCTCGAAGAGCTTTTAAACAGCAGTTCGGAATACCTCCTAGTGAGTATCTTAAATAGTTGGTTAATAGGAGTTTAAAAACATCAGCATGTTTCCTGTATTTTTTGTACGAATTTTTAAAAAATATCTCGATGAATTTGTGAAAAGATGCTGATATTTTTGGAAAAGGAATGTGTTGTTTTTTTTGCCTTTCACGGCTTTCACCGGCTCTTGATGCCAGTAATCCGGTGGAAGCCGTGAAGGGTAAAAAGAAACTTTTATTGATAAATACAATATTTTCAGGCTGTTAAAGGCCAGATCCTATCTTTTTGTTTTGGCAATCATAAAGGTTATGGCTGCTATGGAAAGTAAAATTCCGACAATGATATTGGTTGTGAGAGCTTCTCCAAAGACAACGGTTCCAATGAGAATAGCTGTAACGGGTTCGAATACTCCAAGGACGGATGCTTTGGTGGCTCCGATGTTTCGTGTCGCAATAGCCAATGTAGCGGTTGATACGACAGTCGGAAGAATCGCAAGACCGACAAGGTTCAACCAGGCCATGTTTCCTGTAAGTCCGGTTGTTATATGAATGTCGGATAATGTAATTTTCCCTAAGAAGATAATTGCACCTACTGTCAGTGCATAGAATGTAAGCAGGCTGTTTGATATATTGCTGATAATTTTGCTTCGGTTGATGATGACTATAAATAGTGCATAGACTAAAGCCGAACCTAACGAAAGGATGACTCCTATCGGATTGATGGTCTGTGTAGAATCGCTCTGTGTCATGATCACTACCCCTACAAAGGTGAGAATGATGGAAAGCCAGACCGGCCAGGAGGGAACGACTCGCAAAAAGACCATGATGATAGCCACAAGAACCGGATAGAGAAATATAATAGTTGTTGCAAGTCCTGAAGCTATATAGTTGTATGCCTCGAACAAGAATACACTACTTGATGTGTAAAGTAGTCCGAGTATAAGTAACACGCCGGCTTGTTTCCATGAAATCTTGAAACTTTGTCTGCTCAATAAGAGAAATCCGCCTAAGAATAATACGGCAATGGCATAACGGAAGAAAAGAATGGATTCGATGGCTGCACCTTCTTTCATTAAAGGAACTCCGAACAACGGATTTAATCCATAGGTTATACCGGTGATAATTCCGGCGGGATACCCGATAATTGCATTTTTACTGATATTTTTCATATTGGCTGAATAGATATTAAATCGTAAAATCTTATATGTGTTTTTTTTGTTGATGACTGAAAAAAATCTTGCTTCTGAACTGTCATGCCTCAGAACCTTTAGCCGTTTTTACATTCTGATAGGGGACTTTCTATTCATGAAGATACTTATGTATCAGGAGAAGGCGGTTGTAACCGGGAAACTATCCTGCCCAATTCTCGCGGTCAAGGTTGCGGTAACTGATGGCTTCTGCCAAATGATGAGGCTGTATGTGTTCGGCATTTTCCAGGTCGGCAATAGTTCTTGATACTTTCAGAATGCGGTCGTAGGCACGTGCTGAAAGATGGAAACGCTCCATGGCATTGCGAAGTAATGAGAGCCCTTTTTCGTCTGGAAGTGCATATTGGTGTAACAGACGTGATGACATTTGTGCGTTGCAGTGGACTCCTGCGTCATGAGCAAATCGGCTGGCTTGTATCTGTCTTGCCCGGATAACTCGTTCGCGTATAGCTGCACTTGATTCACCTTTAGTCTGTTCAGACAGTTTTTCGAAAGGAACGGGAACTATCTCTATTTGTATATCAATACGGTCGAGTAGCGGACCGGATATTTTGTTCAGATAACGTTGAACTTGTCCGGGGCTGCATACGCAGTGACGCGTTGGGTGATTATAATAGCCGCATGGACAGGGATTCATGGAGGCTATGAGCGTAAAGCTGGCAGGATATTCTAATGTATATTTAGAACGTGAAATAGTTATCCGACGGTCCTCAAGTGGCTGACGAAGGACTTCGAGTACGCTCCGGTTGAATTCAGGCAGCTCGTCAAGAAAGAGTACACCGTTGTGGGCAAGGCTGATTTCTCCAGGCTGGGGACTGCTTCCGCCACCTACCATGGCAACTTGTGAGATTGTATGATGAGGGCTGCGGAAAGGGCGTACAGCTATCAATGAAGAATCTTTACCAAGCTTTCCGGCAACTGAGTGTATCTTAGTTGTTTCCAGACTTTCTGCCAGTGTCAGAGGGGGAAGAATACTTGGAAGGCATTTCGCCATCATTGATTTTCCACTACCCGGTGCGCCTATCATAATGAGGTTGTGTCCGCCTGCTGCTGCAACTTCAAGTGCGCGCTTTACATTTTCTTGTCCTTTTACGTCGGCAAAATCGAAAGGGAAGTTATCCTGGCTTCGATAAAACTCTTCTCGGGTATTGACTATTGTTGGTTCTAAGGTACGAATCCCGTTGAAGAATTCAATTACCTCAGTAATATTTTCTACTCCATATACTTTCAGGTTGTTGACAACAGCAGCTTCTCGGGCATTCTGCTTGGGAAGAATTAATCCTTCCAGTCCTTGTTCACGGGCGCATATAGCAATAGGAAGTGCTCCTTTGATAGGCTGCAAATTACCGTCTAATCCTAGTTCTCCGATGATTAGGTAACGGTTCAGTTTGTCGGATGACACAGTTCCTGTAGCAGCAAGTATACCGATAGCCAGGGGAAGATCGTATGATGATCCTTCCTTTCGGATATCAGCAGGTGCCATGTTTACAACAATCTGGCAGGTGGGAAATTTATAACCGTTGACTTGCAGTGCAGACATGATGCGTTCATGACTCTCTTTTACGGCAGAATCGGGTAAACCGACTAGAAAAAATTTAATACCGCGTGAACTGTTGACTTCAATGGTCACAATTGTTGCGTCGATACCTTGTACCGCTGCTCCGAATAATTTGGTTAACATGAAGAGATTATTTTATTTTTTTCCTCTTTTTTGATAAGTTGCTCTACTGTCGTATACAGATCTTTTTCCGTTAAGTCTTTACCAAGGACTTTTCGGTTGCGGTCTATTAAAATATTTGCAGGCAGTTTATGTATGTTATTCTGTTTGACAACCTGATTGCTCCAGCCTTTGTAGTCGCAGATTTCAATCCATTGTTTGCTGTCTTCTTTACAAGCTTCAAGCCATTTCTTTTTTCGTAGTCAAGTGAGATGTTGAGTACTCTGAATTTCTTTTCCGGAAATTCCTTTACCATTTTTGCTAGTGAATCACGTACGGATACACTTGCTTTATCCCAACTGGCCCAGAAGTTCAATAACGTGTAATTATTCTCTGAACTACTCCATGATACATATTTTCCTTTTCGGTCTTTACATGAAAAATATGTGAGGTATTCTTCATTTCTTTCTATTTTATCTTTAGGGGGGATTGATTTCAGGACCATGGTTAATATACGACTATCTTTTATGTTCCCTCTAAGTGGCTCTATCAGACTTCTGGTCTTTTCAATGTCAGGCTGAGGTACTTGTACGAAATAATCGTTGATGAGATAGGCTGATACAAATGAGTGCGGATGTTGTACAATAAACTCTTCTGCTTTTTGAGTGATAGCCGCACTGTCTTTTAGGTTTTGCAAACTTTCCAGAAATTTTCCATATACACCATTCTCTCCGTCACCGGTGATAACCGGATTTTCAAAACTTCCCTTAAGAGTCATATGCAGTGTCTTATCTGCAAATACAGGTATCGTTTTTAACATATCGGGCGAAACTAGCCGGAATAATGTTAATGTATCAGGTGAAAAAGTATATGTAAACTTTCCGTCCTTGAGAATAATAGTATCAAGCTTGGAAACAGGATCGTCATAAACAACCAGAATTTCGTCGGAACTACAATTTTGCAGTTCGCCTTGTAAAACAAACTCTGGTTTCTTTTTACATGAAGCCAAGCAGATTGCAATCGTCAGGAAGAATACTATTTTTCTCATGTTTCCATTTTTATTTTCTGCGAAAGTACTAAATTATTTGTAATAAAAAAACCGGAATACAAGGGAATGTATTCCGGTTTTCCAAAAGATATGATAAAATCAATTACTTGATTTCGTTAGCATATTTAGCAAATTCGCGGTCGATCTGAGCTTTTGCAGCCAGAGTTGCATCTTTCTGAGCAACCTTAGCCATGCTAGTCTTAACCAAATCAGCGTTGTTTGTTCTTGCACCTACGATAGCCATCAAGTAGTCAGTGTAAGCATCAGGATTCTTAACTGCATTCAAAGTATTTTTAGCTTTGTTGTAGTCTTTAGCCAGAATCTGAGCCAAAGCAGCTGAGTTGGTCTTAGTGTCACCGAATGCCTGTACAGCGCGATCGTACTGACCTTGTTTGATATACAAGTTACCCAGAGCTTCATTAGCTGTGTTAGCACCAGTTGATTTGCTTAAGTAAGTTTCAGCGTTAGCTACATTACCCTTAACCAATTCGATGTAACCAAGGTTGGTGTTAACTTCAGGAGCGTTAGCGTCTTTGCTAGCAGCTTGTTTGAAGTAGTTTTCAGCTGTAGTGAAGTCACCGTTAGCATAAGCCATCATACCCAAGTTGTTGTATGCACGGAAATCGTTAGGATACAATTCTGTAGTTTTCTTGTAGATAGCTTCCTGACGAGCTTTGTCGTTTGTCAGAGTAGCAGCGTACAGCAATTCGTTTGCGCTTAATACCTTAGCATCAGTATCGAATGCTTCGTTGATTTCTTCATCGCTACGACCGATAACGTCATAGTTTGCAGTCAAGCGAGCACGACGCAACTGAGGAAGGATTTCGTCAGCCAAAGTCTTGTAAACTGAAGAAATGTTCTTGATTTCAGTTTCACGCTGTTCTGGATCGTTATACATAGAAAGAACACGCAAGATCAGGTCTTTATCCTGGATGTTTGATTTAGAAACCAATTCCTGGAAACCATCCCAGTCCTGAGCAGTATACTTAGTGTCTACTGTAGTTTCGATCTTACCTTTCTTCAATTCTTTGTTCAAATACTTTTCAGTGTTGTTCTGACGATTTTCAGCCAAAGTAGTATTCAATTTAACACCACCATCAGGAGAAGCATAAGCAGAAACTTCGATGTTGTTCAACTTATAGTTCTTAGTATCGCCTGCAACTGTTACAACCTGCTTGTTGAAGTCTTTCAAACCTTCAGACTTCAATTCGCTTGCGCGAAGGTTAGCCTGCTGGATCAAGAACATGATCTGTGCTTCTTTAGCTTGTTTGATGATACGCTGGAATGCGTCTGGAGCCAAAGCTGCGTTAGCAGAGTTTACAGTAGGAAGTTCTGAAGTAGCGATAACACCATCAGCAATCTTTACAGAAGGAATAGTGTATTCTTTTTTACCTTTTTTGATCTTGAAATCAAGATACAATTCAGATTTAGCCATTTCAGGAACATAGTCGAAAGAGGCTTTCATTGTATAAGTACCACCAGTCTTGTAAGAGATTGTCTGGTCGTTACCTTGTACTTTTTCACCCTGGAATGTAGCTGGCTGGCCTTTAGCTTCACCGCCATCCCATCTCAATACTGGAGTTACTTCAACGATAGCGTTCTTTTTGAAGTACTTTTCGGGGAACTTACCTGTGATAGTAACAGGAACTTTACCTCCGACAGCTTCTAACACTTCTGGATTTGTTGTGAAGTAGTCAGCGGATAATTCGCCCATCTTGCTACATGAAGAGAAAGCAAGGACTAACAATGCCACTAAAGGCAAATACAACTTCTTAATCATGATTTTTTAAATATTAGGTTTGTTATAAAAATATAATCTAGCTGTTTTTTTATTCTTTTGGGGGCAAAGATAAGAAAAACTCTATTAGGTGTGGATGTTTTAACCTCCTTTTTTTTAAAGAGATATTAAAAAAAAGATTAAATTAAGTCATTTTCTCTTTCTCTGCACCTTGATGCTTAATGTTTCTAGGATGATGCCCGATGATTTCTTGTCGTAATCTGTTCTTGTCTATGTGTGTATAAATTTCAGTTGTTCCGATGCTCTCATGTCCTAACATGCATTGTATTGCACGTAAGTTCGCTCCACCTTCTAATAAATGAGTAGCAAAGGAATGTCGGAATGTATGTGGGCTTATTTTCTTTTTTAATCCGATCAGGCTGGCTAATTCCTTTATAATATGGAATACCATAATACGGGAAATGTTTTTTCCGAAACGGCTGATAAATACAAAGTCTTCATATTCCGGTTTGATGAGTCCCTGGTTCCGTTCGATAAAATAGTTCCGGATTTCATTGATGGCACGAGGAGATATAGGTACAAGGCGTTGTTTGCTCCCTTTCCCTTCGACTTTTATAAAGCCTTCGTCAAAATACAGATCGGATATTTTCAGGTTGCATAACTCAGAAACTCGGAGCCCGCAGCTGTATAAGGTTTCTAGAATCGCACAATTTCGCTGTCCTTCACGGGTACTTCGGTCTATACTTCCGATGAGGGCATCGATCTCTTCTACGCTTAGGACATCGGGAAGATGTTTTCCGATTTGAGGAGATTCCAGTAGTTCTGTAGGATCTTGCTGGATATAGTCATCCAGTACCAGAAAATGGTAAAAAGAACGTATGCCGGAAAGTATGCGCGCCTGTGACCGCGGGTGAATTCCGATATCATGAAGTCCGGCGGAAAATGTTTCCAGGTCTTGTAGGGTAACTTGGGTATAATCGATATTCTCTAATGTCAGGTATGCGAATAATTTATCCAAATCTGTGAGGTAAGCCTGTACTGTATTTTCAGAGAGAGATTTTTCTAATTTCAGATATTGCTTATACTTTATTATTATCTTCTCTCTTTTCACATAAGTTTTCATTTCTTTTTCGTATCATTTGTGCCAAATTTCTCAACAAAGGTATTAAAAAAGTTTTAGTTTGAATAGGTATGAGAATACAAATAATCAATGGTCCCAATATCAATTTATTGGGGAAACGAGAACCTTCAATTTACGGTGCTGTTTCTTTTGAAGATTATTTGGTGACGCTGAAAGCACAGTATCCCGATGTACAGATAGAATACTATCAGTCGAATATAGAGGGGGAATTGATTAATAAAATCCATGAAATAGGGTTTTCTTATGATGGAATTGTGCTGAATGCAGGAGCTTATACGCACACTTCTATAGCTTTGCAAGATGCTATCCGTGCTGTAACAACTCCTGTCATTGAAGTACATATCTCGAATGTGCATACCCGGGAAGAGTTCCGGCATAAATCTATGATCTCTTGTGCTTGTAAAGGAGTGATATGTGGCTTCGGACTTGATTCGTACAGACTTGCTTTGGAAGCACTTTTATATACAAAGAAATAATACATTTAGAATAAGAACAAAATATGATGCTCAAACAAACAAAAATCGTTGCGTCCATTTCGGACTTACGTTGTGAAGTAGATTTTATCAGAGACCTTTTTAATGCCGGTATGAATGTTGTTCGTATGAATACAGCTCATGCCAGTCGTGAAGGATTCGAAAAATTAATCAGTAACGTGCGTGCGGTATCAAACCGTATCGCTATCCTGATGGATACAAAAGGTCCGGAAGTACGTACTACTGCAAGCGCAGAAGGTCCTATTGATTTTAAAACAGGAGATAAAGTACGTATTGTTGGCAATCCTGCACAGGAAACTACTCGTGAATGCATTGCTGTGACCTATCCGGGCTTTGTACACGATTTGTCGGTTGGTGCCGATGTATTGATTGATGACGGTGAACTGGAACTGAAGGTTGTAGAAAAGAGTGAAGATACTTTGTTTTGCGAGGTTTGTAACGACGCTACACTGGGAAGCCGTAAGAGCGTGAATGTTCCGGGTGTACGTATAAACCTTCCTTCACTGACTGAAAAAGACAGAAACAATATTCTTTATGCAATCGAAAAGGATATTGATTTCATCGCACATTCATTTGTACGCAATAAGCAAGATGTACTTGACATTCGTGAAATATTGGATGCACACAAGAGCGACATTAAGATTATTGCAAAGATTGAAAATCAGGAAGGTGTAGATAATATTGATGAAATACTTGAGGTAGCTGACGGAGTTATGGTTGCTCGTGGTGACTTAGGTATTGAAGTCCCTCAGGAACGTATTCCGGGTATTCAGCGTCAGCTTATCAAGAAATGTATTCTGGCAAAGAAACCGGTTATCGTAGCAACTCAGATGCTGCATACCATGATTAACAACCCACGTCCTACTCGTGCAGAGGTTACAGATATTGCAAATGCAATCTATTATCGTACAGACGCGCTGATGTTGAGTGGTGAAACTGCATATGGAAAATATCCGGTAGAGCTGTTAAGACAATGGCCAAGATTGCTGCACAGGCTGAAAAGGATAAAATGGAAGAAAATGATATCCAGATTCCTTTGACTCCGGAAAATACAGATGTTACTGCATTCCTTGCTAAACAGGCTGTACGTTCTGCTACATTGATGCCGATTCGTGCTATCATTACTGACTGTTTCAGTGGTTTGACTGCTCGTAACCTGGCAGCTTTCCGTGGAAAATATCCTGTGTTGGCTGTATGTTATAAGGAAAAGACTATGCGTCATCTGGCATTATCTTATGGAGTGGAAGCTATCTATATGCCAGAAAAAGCCAGTGGTCAGGAATATTATTTCACAGCATTGCGTAAATTGATTGCTGATGGAGTTCTTTCAGATAAAGACATGGTGGCTTATTTGAGCGGAGGAAAGAAAGGTACTCATACTTCATTCCTTGAAATCAATCAGGTAGGCGATGTGTTGGACAGTGAAGATGAATATGTTTTACCCAACCGTAACCGTTACTTATAATATATATGAAAGAAACGGACGCTCTGGACGACTATATACTTCAGCATATAGATGAAGAAGGAGAATACTTGAAGGCTTTATACCGGGCGACGCATGTTAAACTTTTGCGTCCCCGTATGGCTTCAGGGCATCTGCAAGGACGTATGCTGAAAATGTTTGTACAGATGATACGTCCGAAACAAGTGCTTGAGATAGGTACTTACAGCGGATATTCCGCTCTCTGTCTGGCAGAAGGACTGGAAGAAGGGGCTATGCTCCATACTTTCGAGATAAATGATGAGCAAGAGGATTTTACACGTCCGTGGCTGGAAAATTCATTGTATGCCGATAAAATAAAGTTCTATATAGGTGATGCCTTGAAGATTGTGCCTGATATGGACGTAACATTTGATCTTGCTTTTGTTGACGGTAATAAGCGTTTTTATGTAGAGTATTATGAGATGATTCTGAAAAAGATGAATTCAGGAGGCTATATTATAGCCGATAATACTTTGTGGGACGGACATGTACTTGAACCCGAACCTCATCATACAGATACGCAAACTATCGGTATTAAGAAGTTTAATGATTTGGTGGCGGCCGATACACGTGTAGAAAAAGTTATATTGCCTTTGCGTGACGGCTTAACCATCATACGTAAAAAGTAATTATTTATATGGAAACAACCAGACAAAATAAAATCGCTCGGCTCATTCAGAAAGAGCTGAGTGATATTTTCTTGCTGCAAACAAAGGCGATGCACGGTGTATTGGTTTCAGTCAGTGTTGTGCGTATTAGCCCGGATATGAGTTACGCTCGTGTATATCTTAGCGTGTTCCCGTCGGAACGTAGTGAGGAAATCGTAAAAAATATCAATGACAATATGAAGTCGATTCGTTTTGAATTGGGAAATCGGGTACGTCATCAGTTGCGTATTATTCCGGAACTTAAATTCTTTGTCGACGATTCGCTGGATTATGCTGCTCATATCGATGAGCTGCTTAAGAAATAAACTCTCTTGTTCACCACAGGCTGCATCATTCTATTTCTTTTTGTTATAGAAGTGCGGTCTGTGGTGAAAAATTAATACACCATGAATTTCCCCTTTTACATAGCTCGAAGATATTTGTTTTCCAAGAAATCGCACAATGCTATCAATGTGATTTCAGCTATTTCCGTATGTGGAGTGGCACTTGCTACGCTGGCACTGGTATGTACGTTGTCTGTATTCAATGGGTTTCAAGATTTGGTAACTACATTTTTTACAGCCTTCGATTCGCAATTGAAGATTACTGCTGTTCGTGGAAAGGTATTTGACGGGCAAGATAAGCGAGTGCTTCAGCTCAAAAAAAATGCCAGACGTAGAAGTTTATTCCGAGTCTTTGGAAGACAATGTAATGGTGCAATATCAAGGCAGACAGGCTATGGCGGTGGTGAAAGGAGTTGAAGATAACTTTGATCAGCTGACTCCCATAGACAGTATTCTTTTTGGAAGAGGTGATTTACTGCTTCATGATGAGGTTGTTGATTATGCTATTCCCGGTATTCAATTGCTTTCTACATTAGGCTCAGGTATCCGTTTTCTGGATCCGTTGGAAATATACGCTCCCCGTCGTGGTGCAAATGGTGAATATGGCAAATCCTTCTACAGCTTTTGTTACCGGTAATTTATTTTCATCGGGACTGGTTTTTGCTGTAAACCAGGAAAATATGATGCTTCTTACATACTTGACATCAATAGATTTTGCCCGACGTTTATTTCAATATACTACAGAGGTCAGTGCAATAAATCTGAAACTGAAAGCTGGAGCAGATACGGATGCAGTAAAAAAAGCATATACAAGATTTGTTAGGTGATGATTTCCTGGTACAAGAACCGTTACGAGCAGCAGGCAGATACCTATCGTATAATGGAGATAGAAAAGCTTATTTCTTACCTGTTTCTTACCTTCATCCTGATGATTGCATGTTTCAATGTGATAGGCTCTCTCTCGATGCTCATTATTGATAAGCGCGATGATGTTGTGACCTTGCGCAATTTGGGTGCGAGCGATCGGCAGATAGTGCGTATCTTTTTGTTCGAAGGACGTATGATATCGTTTTTCGGAGCGTTTGCAGGAGTTGTATTAGGTTTGCTGCTTTGTTGGTTGCAGCAAGAATATGGCTTGATAGCTTTGGGAAGCTCTGGAAGCTTTGTAGTTGATGCTTATCCGGTAAGTGTACATGCATCAGATGTACTTCTTATTTTTATCACCGTATTATTGATTGGTTTTCTGTCGGTATGGTATCCTGTACGTTTTCTTAGTAAACGGTTGCTGAATAAGTAGGAATTGATTTATATCTGCAATAGAAAGTTAATAAAGACATTATAAAAAAACGGACCTGTAGAGCTTTCTGCACAGGTCCGTTTTTGTATATTACACTGTTTCTTTATTCATCAGCAAGGATGAAATCAAGCTGCTTCTTTTCCAGGTTAGCACGGGCTACCTTAATTTTTACCGGGTCGCCAAGACTGAATTTGCGATGATGACGCCGTCCGATAAGACAGTAGTTCTTCTCGTCGAACTCATAGTAGTCGTTACCCAGATCACGCATAGAAACCATACCTTCACATTTATTCTCGTTGACTTCTACATAAAGTCCCCATTCAGTGACTCCTGATATAACTCCATCATAAACGTTTCCGATACGCTCACTCATAAATTCTACTTGTTTGTATTTGATGGATGCACGTTCGGCACTGGCAGCAGTCTGCTCCATAGCAGAGCTATGTTCGCATAATTCTTCATACTTATCAGCTTGTGCAGTTCTTCCTCCTGCAAGGTAGCGGGTAAGTAACCGGTGAACCATCAAGTCCGGATAACGGCGGATTGGAGAAGTGAAATGTGTATAGAAATCGAATGCCAGCCCATAGTGCCCGATATTATAAATAGAATATCTTGCTTTCTGCATGGCACGTAATGAAACGGTTTCTATCAGATTTTGTTCCTTTTTACCTTCAATGTCGCTCAGCAGTCGGTTGATTGACTTAGATACATCTGTTTTACTTCCTCCTGTACGTATCTTGTAGCCAAAACGTGCTATAAACTGACTCAGGTTATCCAGTTTGTCCGGATCAGGCAGGTCGTGGATACGGTAAGGAAATACCTTCGGCTTTTTGTTCTTAGGAACTTTTCCGATATGTTCGGCTACCGTACGATTTGCCAGCAACATGAATTCCTCTATCAGCTTGTTTGCCTCTTTGGAAACCTTGAAGTATACACTCAAAGGCTTTCCTTTTTCATCTATTTCAAATTTTACTTCACAACGGTCGAAGTTAATGGCACCGGCAGCCATTCGCTTTTCACGGAGAATTTGTGCAAGCTTATTCAGTTGAAGTATTTCTTCCTTATAATCTCCTTCTCCTGTCTCGATGATGTTTTGTGCTTCTTCATAAGTGAAACGGCGATTCGATTTGATGACTGTATGACGAATACGGTAATCTTTTATTTCTGCCTTTTCGTTCATATTGAAAATAACAGAATAAGCCAGCTTCTCTTCGTCTGGACGCAGTGAACAGATAAAATTACAAAGACGTTCGGGCAGCATCGGAATAGTACGGTCTACCAGATACACGGAAGTAGCTCGTTTTACAGCTTCTTTATCGATGATACTACCTTCTTTTACATAATGTGAAACATCAGCAATGTGTACACCTACTTCCCATAATCCCGGTTTCAACTGACGGATAGAAAGTGCGTCGTCGAAGTCTTTGGCATCTTTGGGGTCGATGGTAAAAGTTACGATATCGCGGAAGTCTTCACGTTCTGCATAGTCTTCAGGAGTTATTTCTGCCGATATCTTTTCGGCTGCAGCCTCTACAGCTTGCGGATAGACATAAGGCAATCCGTATTCAGCAAGAATGGCATGCATTTCTGTTGTGTTCTCACCTGCTTTCCCTAAAATATCTATAACTTCTCCAAACGGATTTTTTGCTTCTTCGGGCCATTCGGT
>ENA-OQHF01000935-OQHF01000935.1-human-gut-metagenome-genome-assembly--contig:-NODE-935-length-16652-cov-4.642481_pt1 | contig 16652 bp, 17 predicted proteins | sample MGYA00242559_ERZ504709 | MGnify/ENA primary metagenome ERZ504709 (study PRJEB26092, sample SAMD00036203) | human gut metagenome | host: Homo sapiens | study: EMG produced TPA metagenomics assembly of... | reverse complement strand
GAAAATTGTATTATAATACAACCAATTTTTATATGGAAAAAAGTATTATTGTAAAAAAAAACGGATACAGAAATGGTGTTATAAATCATAAAATTTAATTGGAGAAGGTTCTTATGCAAAATGTATAATAAAATACAAAGATACATTTTTTAATAATTGTAATTTTGTTATAAAGCTGATGCAAAAGAAAAATTTATCAGAAAAAGAACTACAGCGTTTTAAAAGAGAGTATGAGGAAATGAAAAAAATTATCTTCACCGTATATTCTTGAAGTATACAGATATTCTGAAGATAAGAATGAATACAATTATGGAATATATGGAGTAATACGATTGGATTCGTATATTACTAAAAATAATACTAAATTATACCGATTCTCGAAGAAAAAGTATTGCACAACAGGTTTTAAAAGCCTTTAGTTATATACATTCAAAGAAGCGATTGCATAGAGATATAAGCCCCAAAAACATATTAATAAAGGAATATGAAGATGTGCTAGTGGTTAAAATAGCCGATTTTGGTTTAGTTAAAATACCTGATAGCGGACTGACTACAGTCAACACGGATTTTAAGGGATATTTTAATGACCCATCACTTGTGACAGAAGGATTTAATGCTTATAATATATTACACGAAACCTATGCTTTAACAAGAATAGTACATTACATTATGACTGGAAAAACTAACATTGAAAAAATAGCGGACAGCAAATTAAGGGCTTTTGTGGAAAAAGGATTAAATTCAGACAAATCAAAGCGATTTCAGAATGTTTCCGAAATGGTAAATGCTTTTCGTAAAATATAATAAAACTATTGATAGCAAGAAATGTTCCATATAACTAAGAAAATCTATATTAAAGCATATTAAGGTATATTTCTTAAAAATAGTTATACTTGTTTTATATTTAAAAGAAAATATTGTTTTTAGTAAATGTTATTAAATTGCATACGAGAAAGCAAGCCGAAAAAATTAACTTGTGCAAATTTTGCACAAGTTGCTGATAATGGCAAATATATAATTATAAATGTATTCATCAGCAGTGGTTGTTGCAGTGGGATATTGTATTAATTCTAAACGAATAACACAGTTTAGAGTATGAAAGATTAGTGGGTATATATGCTTATAATATTAATAAAAGCAGACGGTAAAAATAATTCTTGAAAGATAGTGGTTAATAATGAAAAAAATTAAATGAAACGACATTTACAGAAAAGAGAATTAAAGATTTTTAAAGAAATCCAAGAATATGCAAAGAAATATCAGACGAAAAAGGTTGTATTATTTGGTTCAAGAGCGAGAAGAACGAATCGTGAAAAGAGCGATATAGATTTAGCTGTATATGGCTGTTCTGATGTTACAGAGTTTTATTTTGATATTGAGGAGGAGGTCAATACATTGCTGATGTTTGATGTTATTGATATGGACAGGAAAAATATATCAAAAGATTTGTTGCAGGAAATAGAAAGAGACGGGGTTATTATTTATGAAGAAGTTTGAAAATTTTGAAGTGCATTTGCAGACGTAAAAAAAAGCACCAATGGAAGATTTGGATAATGAATTTATCATCAGTGGTATTATTGATAAATTTTATATTCAGTTTGAATTGGGCTGGAAAATGTTAAAAGAATTATTACAGTATGAGGGCAAAGCGATTGGAGCAACCGGTTCTCCACGCTCTATTATAAAGGAAGCATATAATTGTTATGACTTTATGAGGGAAGATATCTGGTTGGAAATGTTGAAAAATCGGAATGACACAACGCATATTTATGACGGTGAAAGTGCAAAAAATCTGGTGAATGTTATTATAACGGATTATATTCCTGAATTTCAGCGGGTATTAGATGAACTTAAAAAAATTTACGGAGAAATTTTGTATAACATATAGAATAAAATCGGAGGTACAAATTCATGACCACCACCCACTACATTCCAGACACCACTCCGCCCATACCCTACACAATCATCCACTCCGCCCGCAGGACACTGGGGCTTGAGGTGCGGGACGGGAAAGTGACGGTGCGTGTACCGGACCGACTGCCGGAGCGGGAAGCCGAGCGCTTTGTAGCAAAGCATACCGAATGGATTATAAAAAAGCTAAATGAAGATAAGGAAAGGCAGAAAATGAAAGCTGCCTGTCAGATTCCGGCACCGCAGGAACTCACACAAAGTCAGCTTGAACAGATGAAGATTGAATTTGATACAAAGACAAAAAAATATGCGGCGCAGATGAATGTCACCTACGGAAGAATTACGATTCGCAACCAACAGACCCGCTGGGGAAGCTGTAGCAGTAAGGGCAATTTGAATTTCAATTACAGGCTCTTTTTTCTGCCTGAGGAACTGCGGGATTATGTTATTGTGCATGAACTGGCGCATAGGCGGCAGATGAATCATTCTAAGTTATTCTGGGCAGAGGTGGAAAAGGTTCTGCCAGATTATAAAGTGCGCAGGCAGGCTTTAAAGCGGATTGTAATCTGAGCAATAGAAAACAAATAATTTTATTTTTTCCCCGATTTGCTTGCATTTTTTCAAACTTCATATTATGATAGAAAGCAATGAGATAAATGCGAGGAAAAAGAGGAGTAGACAGGCTTCTGCCGCAAGAGAGAACCATTCACGGGCTGGAAGGTGGTTTCGGATCAGAACTGTTGAAGGTAGCTTTGGAGCAGCACAGCTGAACACAGACGGCACAAGTGGTTTTGTCTGAAAAGTAGGCAGTGACGTATCCTGCGTTAAAGGAAAATGAGGATTATACATTTTTGGGATATAGTATATATGTGCAGGCATATGTGATGATAGCAGCCGGTATATATATATATTCAGCCATAGAAAGAAATGTGTAATTGAACAAAGGTGGTACCGCGTTATATACGCCCTTTGCAGCAACGAAAGACGCTGTAAAGGGCGTTTTTTGTAAAAAGTTACAAAGAAAGGATTTTAACCCATGAGCAAAGAATTAGAGAAGAATTACAATCCTTCCGAAATTGAGGAAAGACTGTATCAGAAATGGCTGGATAAGAAGTATTTCCATGCAGAAGTAAACCGTGACAAGAAACCATTTACAATTGTTATGCCGCCGCCAAACATTACAGGTAAGCTGCATATGGGACACGCACTCGATAACACGATGCAGGATATCCTCATTCGTTTTAAGAGAATGCAGGGATATGAAGCACTCTGGGTTCCGGGAACAGACCATGCAAGTATTTCTACCGAAGTAAAGGTTACCAATGCCTTAAAAGATGAAGGAATTGATAAGCATGAACTTGGCAGAGAGGGATTCTTAAAAAGAACATGGGAATGGAAAAAGGAATACGGCGGAACAATTACAAGCCAGTTAAGAAAAATCGGTTCTTCCTGCGACTGGGACAGAGAACGTTTTACAATGGATGAGGGCTGTTCAAAGGCCGTACAGGAAGTATTTATTAAATTATACGAAAAAGGACTGATTTACAAGGGGTCCCGTATTGTCAACTGGTGTCCGGTATGTAATACTTCCATTTCCGATGCAGAAGTAGAACATGAGGAACAGGCAGGACATTTCTGGCACATCAATTATCCGGTAGTTGGCGAAGAAGGCAGATTTGTTGAAATCGCAACGACCAGACCGGAAACACTGCTCGGCGACAGTGCACTGGCTGTAAATCCAAACGATGACCGTTACAAGGATTTAGTCGGCAAGATGGTACAACTGCCTTTAACAGACAGACAGATTCCGATTATTGCAGATGAATATGTTGATATGGAATTTGGTACAGGTGTCGTAAAGATTACACCGGCACATGACCCGAACGACTTTGAAGTCGGTAAGCGCCACAACCTTCCGGAGATTAACATTTTAAATGATGATGCAACCATTAATAATCTCGGCGGCAAGTACGCAGGCATGGACAGATATGAAGCTAGAAAAGCCATGGTGGCAGACCTGGACGCACAGGGCTTACTGGTTCGTGTAGAAGACCATGTACACAATGTAGGTACACACGACAGATGTAAGACAACGGTTGAACCGATGATTAAACAGCAGTGGTTCGTTAAAATGGACGAGCTGATTAAGCCTGCCGTAGAGGGCGTAAAGAACGGCGACATCGAATTAATGCCGGCTTCTATGGACAAGACTTATTTTAACTGGACAGACAATATCAGGGACTGGTGTATTTCAAGACAGCTCTGGTGGGGACACAGAATCCCGGCATATTATTGCAAGGACTGCGGCGAGATGACAGTTTCAAGAGAAGCAGTATGCACCTGCCCGAAGTGCGGCAGTAAAAATGTAGAGCAGGACCCGGATACACTGGATACATGGTTCTCATCTGCATTGTGGCCGTTCTCAACACTGGGCTGGCCGGATAAGACACCGGAGCTGGAATATTTCTATCCGACAGATGTACTTGTAACCGGTTACGATATTATTTTCTTCTGGGTAATCCGTATGATTTTCTCAGGCTATGAGCATATGGGTGAAAAGCCGTTTGGCAAGGTATTATTCCACGGTCTTGTAAGAGATTCACAGGGCAGAAAGATGAGTAAGTCTTTAGGAAACGGTATTGACCCGCTGGAAGTTATTGATAAGTACGGTGCAGATGCACTCCGTTACACACTGATTACAGGAAATGCGCCGGGTAATGATATGCGTTTTTACTGGGAAAGAGTTGAAGCGAGCCGTAACTTTGCAAATAAAGTATGGAATGCTTCCCGTTTCATTATGATGAATGACCCGGATAATAAAGTAAAGGCAACCGATGCACAGCCGGCGAATTTAACGGCGGCAGATAAGTGGATTCTTTCTAAAATGAACAATTTAATTCAGGAAGTAACAGATAATATGGAGAAATACGAACTCGGTATTGCTGTTGCGAAGTTAAATGATTTTATCTGGGAAGAATTCTGCGACTGGTATATCGAAATGGTAAAACCACGTCTGTACAATGACGAAGATACCACAAAGAAAGCGGCTATCTGGACATTAAAGAAGGTACTGATTGATGCATTAAAGCTGCTTCATCCATATATGCCGTTTATTACGGAAGAAATTTTCTGCAATATTCAGGACGAAGAAGAATCTATTATGATTTCTGCATGGCCGGTATATTCAGAAGCATTTAATTTTGCGGAAGATGAAAATGCAATCGAAACCATTAAGCAGGCAGTACGTAATATCAGAAATGTCCGTGCGGAAATGAATGTTGCACCGAGCCGTAAGGCAAAGGTATTTGTTGTATCCGAAGATGCGAAGATTCGTGATATTTTTGAAAACGGTAAAGTCTTCTTTGCAACACTCGGTTATGCCAGTGAAGTGGTTATTCAGCAGGATAAGAGCGGAATTCCGGATGATGCCGTATCAACGGTTATCCCGGATGCAGTTATCTACATTCCGTTTGCAGAGCTTGTAGACATCGACAAAGAGATTGAACGTTTACAGAAGGAAGAAAAGAAGTTAAACGGTGAAATCGCAAGATGTAACGGTATGTTAAATAATGAGAAGTTTACATCGAAGGCACCACAGGCAAAGATTGACGAAGAAAAAGCAAAGCTTGAAAAGTATACACAGATGCTTGCACAGGTACAGGAACGTTTAAAGACACTTGTCAAATAAGCATACGGCTGATATACTAAAAATAGTTACTGAAAGTATAAGCAAACGCCGTGCAAACGGCAGAAAAGAGGTTGTTATGGCAGCAAAAAAGATGCATGCAATTCCATATGCACAGTTTTCAACAGAAATGCGCAGCGGTAAGATTATTAAAATCGATGACGGATTTACAAAGCTGTTAGGCTACACAGAAGACGATGTAAAGAATGGTCTGGTATTTAAGCAGTTTGTACCGGATTTAGAATACAGTGAAATTATTGCAGAATTAAGAGAGCAGTTTATTGAGAAAAAATATGCCTGCTATCGTCATGAGGTTGTATCAAAGACCGGAGAAATCCGCATGATTGTTGCATTTTTCACAATTCAGAACAAGCTGTTAAACGGTCACCGCGTACTGGAAGTCAGCGTTGCGGATATTACGGATTACACACATTTTCCTGAAACAAAATAAAAAATAACAGGCTGCACGGAAATTTTTAAAAGTTTCCGTGCGGCATTTTTCACACATCAAGCTTTGCTTGATGTTGGATAATTGGTTTTTGAGGAAAATGATTGTAGAAATGGAGATAAGGTTATGGAATTTCAGTTTTCTAAAAGAGCGGAAAGCTTTCAGCCCAATATTTTTAACATTTTAAATGAAAAAAGACAGGCGCTCATAGAAAGTGGAAAAAAGATATACAATATGTCTGTAGGAACACCGGACTTTCCGCCGGCACAGCATGTATTGGACGTAGTCAGTGAAGCGGCAAAAAATCCGGAGGAATACAAGTATTCGCTGGGAGATACCGGGGAGCTGTTATCGGCTGTAGAGGGCTGGTATCAGAACCGCTACGGTGTTACCTTGCAGGATGATGAGATTTTATCACTGGCAGGCTCGCAGGAGGGCTTTGCCCATGTCGCACTGACACTGTGCGACCCCGGTGATGTGGTTTTAGTGCCGAATCCCGGCTATCCGGTATTTGAAGCGGGTCCTTTTTTAAACGATGCGAAGATTGCGTATTATGAGTTAGATAAGACAAACCATTACGCACCGGCATTGGATAAGATTCCGGAGGAACTTGCACAAAAAGCAAAGATGATGGTGGTTTCTTATCCGCTCAATCCGACCTGCACCTGCATTGAAAAGGCAGATTACGAAAAGATTATTGCATTTGCAAAGAAGTATAATATTGCAATTATTCATGATAATGCGTATTCAGAGATTGAATATGACGGCAGAACGGGATTTTCATTCCTTTCCGTGCCGGGAGCTAAAGAGGTCGGCATTGAATTTAATTCGCTGTCAAAGACCTATAATCTGACGGGAATCCGCATTTCCTTTGCATTGGGAAATAAAGAGCTGATTCAGAAGTTTAAGACAGTCCGTTCACAGTTTGACTACGGAACGAGCTTTATTGTGCAGAAGGCGGCTGTTGCTGCACTGACAGGTCCACAGGACGGAGTAAGAAAGCAGTGTGCGGCTTATGAAGAGCGCAGGGATGCGCTGTGCGGCGGTTTAAACGGCATCGGCTGGCAGGTTCCGTATTCAGAAGGTACGATGTTTGTATGGGCGCCGCTTCCAAAGGGATATACCTCATCAGAAAAGTTCTGCATGGATTTACTGGAAAATACAGGGGTGCTTTGCACGCCGGGCAGTGCATTCGGAAGCGAGGGCGAAGGTCATGTGCGTTTTGCGTTGGTACTTCCGCCGGAAGAAATTAAAAAGGCTGTAGAAGCAGTAGGAGCGTGGTTATGAAAGATACCGTATATTTTATTGTGATATCGTTAATCATGGTTGTGGTGGCATATTTTGTGGCATTTGGCTGTGAGAAGCTGATTGAAAAGAAAACTCATGTCAAATTTTCATCGGAAAGACGATGGTCAACAAGCTGGTGATTATGGCAATGCTTTCTGCGGTGGCAGTGGTATTGATGTATTTTGATTTCCCGCTGGTATTTTTAGCGCCGGGATTTTATAAGCTGGATTTCAGTGAAGTTCCGGTTTTAATCGGTTCATTTTTATTAGGACCGTGTGCGGGTGTCATTATTGAAGCCGTCAAAGTGTTACTGCATATGTGTTTGAAAGGAACGACCACGGCATTTGTCGGTGATTTTGCAAATTTCATCTTAGGCTGTGCGTATGTTGTACCGGCGGCAGTGATTTATCATTTACATAAAACGAAAAAAATGGCGGTTGTATCACTGATAGCAGGCGGTGTTATTTTAATTATCAGCGGAACACTGTTAAATGCCTTTTATCTGCTGCCGAAATATTCGCAGTTATACGGTATGCCGGTTTCGGCATTTATTGAAATGGGCAGTAAGATTAACGGTTCAATCCACAATCTTTTTTCGTTTGTCGCACTGGCAGTTGCACCGTTTAATTTGATAAAATCAGTGATTGACGGCGTAGTGACATTTGTTTTGTACAAATATTTAAGCAGACATTTAAAGGAAACGGTATAAATTTTCAAAAAGATGTCCATACTGTAGAAGAAATCTTTTAACGTGTGGAGGTTCTTATGAAAAAATGTAAACTGGCACTGGTCGGGTTACTGCTTGTACTGAGTATGGGCGTACTTGTGGCGTGCGGAAATGAAAAAAATGAAGAAACCGGGAGTAATACTGATTCAGGAAACAACCATGAGTCAACCGGTGTGATTGAAGAAATTGTAACTGATGCGGCAACCGGTGTGAAGGATGCGGTTACGGAAGCCGGTACAATTTTAGAAGATGCCGGACGCGGTGTGGAGGATTTGTTTAGCGGAAATGCCGAGGAGCAGATGACCGATTCCACACTGGAACAGACAATGCCAAGATAGGCAGTATCATAGACGAGTTGTAAAAGACATGAGTTTTTCGTAAAGCTCATGTCTTTTGCCGTTGGGAACATGGCACTTATCATTGTGATTTTAGTGTCAGAACAGTTTTGGTGCTGGACAGGCGGTGCGGATTTGTAGACATCAGGGCATGAGATATGATATACTGTGAGCATGTCGTGCGCCGTGCCGGAGGAAATCGGAAGGAAGTGCTGTGCGGCATGAACAGACAGCGAATATAGGATTGCAGAAATGAGGAAGGTGCTTTATGAAGCATGGATATGTAAGAGCAGCGGCGCTGACACCGGTTATCCGGGTGGCGGACTGCGAATATAATACACAGCAGGTATTAGAAGGCATGAAGGAGGCATTTGCAAAAAAGGCGAAGGTTGCCGTATTTCCGGAAATGTGTCTGACGGGATATACCTGCAATGATTTATTTTTACAGGAAGTATTGATAAACGGTGCATTAGAGGGCTTGGAAAAACTGGTTGCATCATCGAAAGAAATGCCGGGCATGGTCAATGTAGTCGGACTTCCGTTTACTTATGCGGGAAAACTCTACAATGTGGCGGCAGTTTTCTGTGGCGGAAAATTATTGGGGCTTGTGCCGAAGAAATTCCTGCCAAACTACGGTGAATTTTATGAAAGAAGACAGTTCACACCGGGTTTTGAAACGTGTGTAACGGTTGAAATATCGGGACAGCGTGTTCCGTTTGGCATGAATCAGTTATTTGTATGCAAAAATATGAAGAATTTTGTAATTGCGGCAGAAATCTGTGAGGATTTGTGGACACCGAATCCGCCGGTAACGGCACATGCCATGCACGGCGCAACGGTGCTTGTAAACTGTTCTGCCAGCAATGAAACGATTGGCAAGGCATCATACCGCAGGGAACTGGTAAAGGGCGAGTCGGCAAGACTGGTGAGTGCCTACATTTATTCGAGTGCAGGCGAGGGCGAATCCACGCAGGATATTGTCTTTAGCGGACACAACCTGATAGCGGAAAACGGCACACTGCTTTCAGAGGCAGAGAAATTTGCCAATCAGAATGTGTATGCCGATATTGATTTGGAAAGAATTGCATTTGAAAGAAGAAGAATGTCTACATTTACGGTGGATACAGACTGTTCCGGCTATACGGTGACGGAATTTGAAATGGTCGTGGAGGATTTGGATTTAATCCGGTATTTTGACAAAGCGCCGTTTGTGCCGTCAGATATAGCGGAACGTAACAGCCGATGTGAGGAAATTTTAGATATTCAGACATACGGACTGAAAAAACGTCTGGAGCATACAAAGTGCAAGAGTGCCGTTATCGGTATTTCCGGCGGACTGGATTCCACACTGGCACTGCTTGTAACCGTACGTGCATTTGATTTGCTGGGGCTGGACAGAAGCGGTATTACGTGCGTGACAATGCCGTGTTTCGGTACAACAGACAGAACGTATGGCAATGCAGTGACATTGACGAAAAGACTGTCCTGTACACTTCGTGAAATTAATATCAAAGCGGCGGTACATCAGCATTTTGCGGATATCGGACACGATGAGAGCCTGCACAATGTAACCTATGAAAACGGACAGGCAAGAGAGCGTACACAGATTTTAATGGACATTGCAAACCAGACAAACGGCATGGTTATCGGAACCGGCGATATGTCCGAGCTGGCACTCGGCTGGGCAACATATAACGGCGACCATATGTCGATGTACGGTGTCAATGTTTCAATTCCAAAGACACTTGTGCGTCATTTGGTACGGTATTATGCGGATAACTGTAAGGATAAGGAATTGTCTGATACATTGCTTGATATTTTAGACACACCGGTCAGTCCGGAACTGCTTCCGCCGCAGGAAGATGGAACGATTGCGCAGAAGACCGAAGATTTGGTCGGTCCGTATGAATTACATGACTTTTATCTGTATCATATGCTGCGTTTCGGGGTACAGCCTAAGAAGCTGTTCCGTATTGCAAAGATTGCATTTGACGGTGAATATGCGCCGGAGGTAATTTATAAGTGGCTTCGGACATTTGTATGGCGCTTTTTTGCACAGCAGTTTAAACGCTCGTGTCTGCCGGACGGTCCAAAGGTGGGCAGTGTCGCCGTTTCGCCGAGAGGTGATTTGCGTATGCCAAGTGATGCGGCGGTGCAGTTATGGATAAAGCAGTTAGATGATATCCGGGAAGAATATCATTTTTAATTTACTATGAAAAGAGCGGCAGAAGACCGCATGAATGGAGGACATGAAAAATGGCAAAGAACAACCGGCCACAAAACCAGCAGGAACAAAAAGTAGTGACCAAGTATGACAAGAAAGTACAGAAACGAAAAGAAGCACAGCGCAAGGCAGAGCGGGATAAAAAAATAACCGTATTTGCCTGCATTGCGGCGGTAGCGGCAATTATCGTGATAGCAGTGTGTGTTGCGGTATCCAATTATACAAAGGTGCATAAGAAATTTATCGAAGTCGATAACACACCGGTCAGCCAGATTGAATTTGACTTTTACTACGGCGTGGCAAAATCAGATTTGTTAAATTCTTCTTTATACGGTACAATGACATACGCATCTTATTTCACATCTTATATGGGATATGATACAGGTAAATCCGATGCAAGCCAGAAATACGCTTCATCAGATAACACATGGTATGACTATTTTGCCAATACGGCAGTTACGAAAATCAAGGAATTTAAGGCGTTAAACAAGGCAGCGGACGATGCCGGTTTTACATATAATACGCTGGAAGATGATTATAACAGTTTTATTGAAAATATTGCATCCGAAGCAGACAGCAACAGTATCAGTGTAGGGGAAGCCTATAAGGAGCTGTTTGGCAGTCATGCAACAGAAAGCAGTATTAAGCCGTATGTAGAGAAATATTTAAAAGCGGCGGCTTATCAGAAAGAATTACAGACAACACTGGCGGCAACCGATGATGAAGTAGCGGCTTATTATGCCGAAAATAAGGATAACTACGATACGGTAGATTACCGCTCATTTACAATTACGGCAGAAACAGCCGGTGATACGGCAAGTCTGGCGGCGGCAAAGACGAAAGCAGATGCCATGGCGGCGGCTGTAACAGATGAAGCTTCCTTTGCACAGGCATGTACCCAGTATGCCGCAACCGATGAAGATAAGGAAAAATATGCAGACGAAACAGCTTCTTTAAGCAAGAGTGCAAAAAAATCTTCCGTAACCAATTCATCGCTTGCAGACTGGTTATTTACACAGGACAGAAAAGCCGGTGAAGTAACGGTCATTGAAGATACAGACAATTCAGCTTACATTGTGGCATATTTTATCAGCCGCAGTTATGATGAAAGCAACAATACAACGATTGCAAACCAGCTTCTTTCGCAGAAGTATAACGAGCTGATTACCGGTTACACAGACAATATGAGTGTAAACAATATCAAAAACAGAATTAAAATGCTTTCAGAATAAGAAAGGATTATGGCAAAGTGAAACTGGATTTGGGAAATTATCGGTGTGCAATTTTTGATTTGGACGGAACACTGCTTGATTCTACGTGGGTGTGGGAAAAGATTGATATTGATTTTCTTGCAAAACGTGGAATTGCCGTTCCGGCAGATTATATGCAGGAAATCCGTAACCACAATTTTATTACTGGTTCAAAATATGTCATTGAACGCTTTCATCTGAATGAAAATGCAGAGGATATTGCAGCAGAGTGGCATGAAATGGCACAGGAGCAGTACGATAATGTGATTACGTTAAAACCGGGAGCCGGTGCATTTTTAAGAAAATTAAAGGCACAGGGCATGAAATTGACGGTGGCAACCTCGTCTACGCATACGCTCTTTGAAAAAATGCTTAAAACACAACGGCATCTATGATTTGTTTGACAGCTTTACGGAAACGCATGAGGTAGAGCGTGGCAAGGGATATCCCGATGTCTATGAACTGGCAGCTTTACGCTGTCAGACGGATACGGCACACTGTATCGTGTTTGAAGACATTTTTAAAGGCAGTGCAGGGCGCAAAAAAAGGCGGATTTTATACGGTTGCCGTGTATGATGCGGCATCCGCGCAGGAGCAGGAAGAAATTAAAAAATTGTGTGACAGATATATTTATGGATATGAAGAATTGGAGTAGAAATGCAGAAGAAGTATTTATTATTTGACTTAGATGGAACACTGACCGATTCTAAGCTTGGCATTACTAGATGTGTGCAGTATGCACTGAAATCACTGGGCATTGACGAACCGGATTTAGACAAGCTGGAGTGTTATATCGGACCGCCGTTAATCGACAGCTTTCAGCGTTATCACGGTTTAAGCTTAGAGCAGGCGCAAATCGGTGTGGCTAAGTACAGAGAGCGTTTCCGTGACACGGGAATTTTTGAAAACGAAGTGATTGCGGGAATCCCGGAAGTTTTAGAGGAATTAAAGAAGCGCGGCTATGTCATGGCGCTGGCAACATCTAAGCCGGAAGAATTTGCACTGCGTATTACAAAGCATTTTCATCTGGCACAGTATTTTGAGATTGAAGTGGGCAGTGGCATGAACGGAGAACTTAAGTACAAGGCAGATGTCATTGCGGAAGTGTTAAGACGCATTGCACAAAAGCATCCGGAGCAGGACATGGCAGAAATTGAAGCCGATTCGGTAATGATTGGCGACCGCGTGCATGATATTGAAGGTGCAAAGAAGTGTAAGATTGAGTCGGTCGGCGTGCGTTTTGGATTTGCAAAGCCGGGCGAACTTGAAGAAGCAGGCGCAGATGAAATTGTGGCAACGCCGGAGGAACTGCTGGAGGTGTTTGGGTAAAGCATAAAAGAAAACTGCAAATGTCATGGGAACAGTCATAAGGAAAAATTATCATAACAGGACAGCAATCAACCTACGATTGCTGTCCTGTTTTTGCGTGATACGGAGAAAATATAAAAAACAGAAATTGCTGCTTGACAAATGGATATATTCGAGGTACTATTAATTCACAGTAATCCTACTAAACATATATGATATAAGAAAAGAGAGGAAATTGATATGGGTAAAATAACAGAAAGCGCATTAGAATTAGTTGGAAAAACACCGTTATTAAGAGCGTCAAGATATGCAAAAAACGTTGGTGCAGAGCAGGCAGATGTTTTAGTAAAGCTGGAATATCTGAATCCGGCAGGTTCCGTAAAGGACCGTATCGCACTGGCAATGATTGAAGATGCAGAAAAGAACGGTATTTTAAAGCCGGGTGCAACAATCATTGAACCGACATCAGGTAATACCGGTATCGGTCTTGCGGCTGTTGCGGCAGCAAAGGGTTATAAGGCAATCCTTACACTGCCAGAAACTATGAGTGTAGAAAGAAGAAACCTGTTAAAGGCTTATGGTGCCGAACTGGTGCTGACAGAAGGCGCAAAGGGCATGAAGGGCGCTATCGCAAAGGCAGAAGAATTAAGAGATTCCATTCCGGGTGCTGTTATTTTAGGACAGTTTGTCAATAAGGCAAATCCGGCGGCTCATAAGGCAACAACAGGACCGGAAATCTGGGAACAGACAGACGGCAAGGTTGACATTTTTGTAGCAGGTGTCGGTACAGGCGGAACAATCACAGGTGTCGGCGAATACTTAAAATCACAGAATCCTGATGTAAAGATTGTTGCTGTAGAACCGGCATCCAGCCCGGTACTTTCAACAGGTACAGCAGGTCCTCACAAGATTCAGGGAATCGGCGCAGGCTTTGTTCCGGAAGTGTTAAACACAGATGTATATGATGAAATCATCACAATCGAAAACGAAGATGCGTTTGATGAGGGCAGAAGATTTGCAGTCAGCGAAGGTATTCTTGTCGGTATTTCATCCGGTGCAGCTTTAAAGGCGGCTTCTATTTTAGCCGCAAGACCGGAAAATAAGGGCAAGACAATCGTTGCATTATTACCGGATTCAGGTGACAGATATTTATCAACACAGTTATTTAACCGCTAAGGAGCCGCAGAAAAACTCATGGAAAACAGAATTGAAAAAATAAAGAAAATGCAAAAGGAAAAAGATGTTGTCATTCTGGCCCATTATTATGTGGACGGTGCCGTACAGGAAATTGCGGATTATGTAGGAGATTCGTTTTATTTAAGTAAGGTTGCCACACAGGTTACACAGCAGAATATTTTATTCTGCGGTGTATCCTTTATGGGAGAGAGTGCTAAAATCTTAAATCCGGAAAAGAACGTGGTAATGGCAGATGCTCATGCAGATTGTCCGATGGCGCATATGGTTACGGTAGAGCAGATTGAGCAGGTCAGAAAGGAAAATCCAGACGTTGCTGTTGTCTGTTATGTCAACTCGACCGCAGAAATCAAGGCAGTGTCTGATGTCTGCGTAACCTCATCAAATGCAGTAAAGGTTGTAAAAAATCTTCCGGAACAGAATATCTTTTTTGTACCGGATAACAACTTAGGCAGATACGTGGCAAAGCAGCTGCCGGAAAAGCATTTTATCTTCCATGACGGATTTTGTCATGTGCATAAGAGTATCCATGCGGAAAATGTAAAGGCAGCAAAGGAAGCGCATCCGGAAGCACTGGTGCTTACGCACCCGGAATGTACGGAAGATGTTATCGAACTTTCGGATTTTGTAGGCAGTACATCAGAAATTATTGATTACGCGACAAAGAGTGATGCCGACCGTTTTATTATCTGCACGGAAATGGGTGTGTTCTTTGAGTTACAGCAGAAGAACCCTGAAAAGAAATTTTATTCAGTCGGACACAGACAGTTCTGTCCGAATATGAAGAAAGTGACATTAGAGCGTGTCGAAGAAGCACTTGAAAAAATGCAGCCATACGTTGAAGTTCCGCAGGACGTATTGGAAGCAGCTGCAAAGCCGTTAAAGAGAATGTTGGAGCTGGCGGCGAAATAAATAAATTGCAAAGCAGCCTGTATGCGCCTGCCGGGGGAAATATCCGGTGGGTGTATGCGGGCTGTTTTTTACGCTTTGGCAAGGGTGGGGGTTAGAACCGTTTTTTACGGTGGGGAAAATGCGGGTGATTTTTGTGGGGAGTTCTGTTATAATGAGTGTAAAAAGTAAATTATGATGCAAAAGGAGCCAGCTATGTCAAACACAACCAAACGTGCATTGGAAAATTCACTCAAGCAGATGCTTTTAAAGAAGCCGCTGGATAAAATAACAATCAGCGATTTGACAGATGATTGCGGAATCAGCCGCATGGCATTTTATTATCATTTTAAGGATATTTATGATTTGGTGGAATGGTCCTGCATGGAAGATGCAACGCGGGCATTGCAGGGGAAAAAGACGTATGACACATGGCATGAGGGATTAAAACAGATATTTGAAGCGGTTCTTGAAAATAAGCCGTTTATCATGAATGCGTACAGGGCATTGAGCCGGGAGCAGATTGAAAATTATCTGTTCATGCTGACACACAATCTGCTTATGGGTGTCGTGGAGGAAAAATCCAAAGGACTTGACATTACCGAAGAAGAAAAAAGTTTTATTGCCGATTTTTATAAATATGGCTTTGTCGGTGTCATGCTTGACTGGATTGGCAAGGGAATGAAAGAGGATTATACAGAGATTACAGACAGAATGAGTGTCACGCTGGACGGCAGTATCACGAATTCAATTCAAAATTTTGCAAATAAAAACCTTACAACTTTCCGCATTTGATAAAAATTTAATCAAATTTATGATTTTGTAAATTGAAAAAGATTTGCCGATTCTTTATGATAAAACCATCAGGAACGTTCATAATAAATTTTAGAGAATTCAGAAAGGTGGCAGTCATTATGGCAAAAAAATCAAAACTGGGTGTTGCATCTGCAATCGTAGTCGGCGCAGGAGTAGCCGCATTATATGCAAAAAAGGCGAGTGAAAACAAGCAGGCAAAAAACGGACAGACAGGAAAAAAGGCAGACGAAACACAGGAACGAAACGAGTACCGCAATACAGAACGCGGTAAGTATGAAAAAAACAGCAAAGGTATTTATTACAGCAACGGCAACTACGAAGCATTTGCCCGTCCGGAAAAACCGGAAGGTGTTGACGATAAGCATGCATACCTTGTAGGCAGCGGGCTGGCTTCACTTGCGGCGGCGTGTTTCCTTGTACGTGACGGACAGATGCCGGGCAAAAACATTCACATTTTAGAAGCTATGGACATTGCAGGCGGTGCGTGTGACGGTATTTACGATGCTTCCCGCGGTTATGTAATGCGCGGCGGCCGTGAAATGGAAAATCATTTTGAGTGCCTGTGGGATTTATTCCGCA